>Ga0209573_1000063_pt1 | contig 297916 bp, 251 predicted proteins | sample TNRBio252014_DNA_FD_185870 | JGI IMG/M metagenome (GOLD analysis project Ga0209573, IMG submission 185870) | Wastewater treatment Type I Accumulibacter community from EBPR Bioreactor in Madison, WI, USA - TNR Reactor_6/25/2014_ DNA (SPAdes)... | ecosystem: Engineered > Bioreactor > EBPR >... | reverse complement strand
CTGCCCTGACTATAATTCATTATCTATCCTTATAGTTTCTCAACTATATCTCTATTCCGGAACTAGTCTTTCAACTAGCCGGGGTCCGCTATCAATTAACCATTTATTTCAAAGAACGTAGTCGAGAAAACTATCTACAAACTCAAGGATTATCCTTTAAATTTTTCAACAGCTTTTTCAATTAGAACACTTCAATCCTTCTGATATAAGTGCTTATCTCCGTTTCGTCTTTAGTAGGCTCAATCCGTTTAGATTAAACCCCTTTTATCCAAAAACGGAGCGCAAAGGTATGTTTAGTGAAAGCATTATGCAAGTGGGCTATAGAAAAATTTTAAGCAATTGAGTAGGTGTAGAAATAGGCCTGACTATCAGCTACTTACTAATGCTAAATTTCTGCCACTTGGCGGTGAATTGTTTGAGTTCTATCTGGACCCGTTGAGATAATCGTAATCGGGACGTTTAACTGCTGCTCCAAAAAGGAAACATATTCTAAAAGTTCTCCCGGAAGATCTTCTTCCAAAACACCCGTTAAAGAGGTATTCCATCCCTTCATTTCTTTGTAGACAGGGATGATCTTATCGTTTATTAATTCGTATGGTAAAGTCTCTGTGATTGATCCATCTTTCAATTGGTAGTGAGTACAAATTTTAATGGTCGGAAAAATACTCAACACATCCGCCTTCATCATTAACAACTGCGTAACGCCATTGATCATTATGGAGTACTTCAAGGAAGGTATATCAATCCAGCCGCATCGTCTAGGCCGGCCCGTTGTGGATCCAAATTCATTTCCTTCCTTTCTCAGTCTTTCTCCCTCCTCATTCAAAAGCTCTGTCGGAAAAGGACCACTTCCCACTCTTGTACTATAGGCTTTGAAAATACCATAGACCTCTCCAATATGACAAGGAGCAACACCCAAGCCCGTACACGCTCCGGCAGTCACTGTGTTTGAACTTGTCACGAAAGGATAACTTCCAAAATCAATATCCAACAAGGAACCCTGTGCTCCTTCTGCCAAAATGGTTGAGCCTGCTTTCAACTCCTGATTAATCATGTACTCACTTTCCACCAGTTTGAACTGTCGCAAAAAACTAACTGCGTCATAAAACTGAGTTTCAAGATCGTTCCAATCAAATTCAATTTGATGGTGTTTCAGAATTTCAAAATGGATATCACTAAGTTTCTTAAACTTCTCCTTAAAACTATCTGACAATATATCACCTACCCGCAATCCCTGACGCCCGATTTTATCCTGGTAAGAAGGGCCAATGCCTTTTAATGTTGATCCAATTTTATTATCTCCTTTTGCCTTCTCATACGCCTGATCCAATAACCGGTGCGTGGGGATAATGATGGTAGCCTTTTTGGAAATAAACAGGTTTGTCTTGATGTTGAGGTTAAACTTTTGAAGTGCCTCAATCTCTCTCTTAAATACAATCGGATCGAGTACTACTCCATTGCCAATAATGTTTTTGGTCTTTTCTCTGAAAATCCCAGAAGGGATCTGATGCAATACATGCTTAATTCCATCAAACTCTAAGGTATGCCCTGCGTTTGGTCCACCTTGAAAGCGTGCCACCACATCATACTTAGGCGCCAACACATCCACGATCTTTCCCTTACCCTCATCGCCCCACTGAAGGCCTAATAAAACATCCACCTTTGCCATTGCTCTTATTTTTTTACCAGCATTAACGCTTCCTCTTCCGATTGGGCAATTTGAAAAATTGCATTCAACTTGGTGATCACCAATAACTTTTGAACACTCTCAGAGGGTTTCAATAAAAATACTTCCCCTCCTTTATTCCTAAACTTTGTTAAAATCGTGATCAATACTCCGATCCCACTACTATTTATATAGCGCAAATTCGATATATCGATGATGCACTTTAAGACCTGCTGATGAATAGCATCTGATGCTTTCGCTAATATTCCCGTACCATCATTCTCGCCAATCAGATCACCTTCCAAGCGAATAATAAGTGTACCATTTTTTACTTCGGTAGTAAAGTTCATAGGTCTAAGATTTTAATTCTTTAACTGACTTTTCGGTTAGTTTCTTGTTTTCACAATTTGGTTTTGAGCATGAAGCGTACAAAATCAAAGAATGATGCATGACATTAAAATGTAATATCTCCTCCACTGTTTTTTGAATATTCTGGATGCGAGGATCACAAAATTCAACCACCTTGTGACAATCTGTACAAATCAGGTGATCATGCTGCTTATAGCCATACGACTTTTCGTATTGGGCCAGGTTTTTTCCAAACTGGTGCTTACTTACCAAGTCGCATTCGACCAATAAATCCAATGTATTATATACAGTAGCCCTGCTTACCCGATAGTTTTTATTCTTCATACTGATGTACAGCAGTTCAACATCAAAGTGGCCATCGCGTGAATAAATTTCCTCCAGGATGGCATACCGTTCAGGTGTTTTGCGAAGTGCTTTATTCTCCAAATATGCGGTGAATATCTTCTTTACTTCCTCGTAAACTTTAGGATTTAATGCCATGATGCGATTAAAGAGCAAAGATAATCAGGATTCAATCAGGTTTAAAAGATTTTAAAATGAACAAAGCACACCCTCATGTTACTCTTTCGAGTCAAAACGGCTCACTTTAACCAACCCCTCTACTTTTTCCAACTTTTGAACGAGTTGTTCCAAATGACGGGTGTCATTGACATATAGCATAATTTCTCCTTCAAAGATTCCGGAATCTGTATGGATGGACATGGAACTCATGTTTACCTTGAGTTCATCCGAAATAATTTTCGATATATCGTTTATCAGCCCTACGCGATCGGTACCTCTAATCTTTAAGCCCGTCAGGAACGCAACTTCGTGTTGTGATGTCCACTTCGCTTTTACCACCCGATTTCCATGGTTGGCTAAAAGTTCTGCAGAATTGGGACAGTTCGTGCGATGAATTTTTATTCCTTCATTCACCGTTACAAATCCAAAAACATCATCGCCAGGAATGGGCGTACAGCATTTGGCCAATTTGTAATCCACTACATCCATGTCCTCACCAATCAACAATATGTCTTCATATCGTCCCTTAATCTTGGTGATTTCCTGTTCGATTGCCTTCGCATCGGCCACCCGAAGATTTGGTCTTGTCTTTAAAGGTGAGGCAGGCTTATACTCTTTAAAGCGCTTAATATCTGCCGCATTAATAAATCCCCGGCCAACCCGATAATAAAGCTCGAAATGCGTTGGCACGTTAAAGTACTCCCGCATTTGCTCCAATATGGTTTGAGTAGGTTCAATTTTTAATTGCTTTAACTTTCGCAGGATTATTTCCTTACCCTCATCGGCCGACCGTCTTTTATCCTCTTTAAGATTATCCTTTATTCTGCCTTTAGCTTTTGACGTGACTACAAACCTGAGCCAATCTTCATGCGGTTTTTGTTTTTGAGAGGTGAGAATCTCAATCTGGTCACCGTTTTTTAATACATAATTTATCGGAACCAGCTTATTGTTCACTTTGGCACCAATACATTTTGAACCGACTTGTGTGTGTATCTCAAACGCAAAGTCCAATGCGGTTGCCCCATATGGAAGAGTCTTCAACTCACCTTTTGGTGTGAATACAAAAACTTCTTCGCTAAAAAGATTTCCCCGGAAATCGTCAACGAAGTCAAGCGCAGAGTGATCGTTTTGCTCCAGTGTATCCCGAACCTTGGCCAGCCACTTTTCAAGATTTGATTCATGCGAAGACGCTGTTTCTTTATACTTCCAATGCGCAGCATATCCCTTTTCGGCAATATCATCCATACGCTCGGTGCGTATCTGAACTTCAACCCACTGCCCATTTTTTGCCATCACTGTTGTATGCAGTGATTCGTAACCATTGGCCTTAGGTGTACTAATCCAATCGCGTAAACGATCGGGGTTTGGAGTATAAAAATCGGTAACAATAGAATATACCTGCCAGCAAATTGATTTTTCCGTTTCCAACGGAGTGTCCATGATAATCCGAATCGCAAACAGGTCATACACTTCATCAAACGGAATATTTTGCTTTCGCATTTTATTCCAGATGGAGTAGATCGATTTCGGTCGTCCTTTGATTTCATATGGCACTTTCAATTTATCCAACTCCTCTTTGATCGGTTGAATAAATTGCTTGATAAATTTGTTGCGACTTGCCCGGGTGTCATCAATGTTTCGTGCAATCGAATCATAAATCTGTTTATCCGTAAAGCGCAGGTACAAATCTTCCAATTCACTCTTTACCGTATTGAGGCCCAGGCGATGTGCCAATGGTGCGTATAAGTAAATTGTTTCTGACGCAATCTTTAGCTGCTTGTTTCGCGGCATGCTCTCCAGGGTGCGCATGTTATGAAGGCGATCTGCAAGCTTAATGATGATCACGCGCACATCTTCAGAAAGCGTAAACAGCATCTTGCGGAAGTTTTCCGCTTGCTGGGAGGTGCCGTATTCAAAAACACCTGAAATCTTGGTAAGGCCATCGGTAATGCGCGCGACCTTTTTGCCAAACATCCGCTCAATGTCGGCCAGTTCAATGTCGGTATCTTCTACTACATCGTGAAGAAGGGCTGCAATAATAGAGGTTGTTCCCAGGCCAATCTCTTCCACGCAAATTTGTGCCACGGCCAACGGGTGGAAGATGTACGGTTCGCCCGATTTTCTGCGCATGTCTTTATGCGCTTCCAGGGCAATGGTAAAGGCCTTCTTGATTCGTCTGGCATCACCATCCTTCAGGATGGGCTTCGCTTTTCTCAGAAGCTTGCGGTATCTGCTTATGATTTCCTTTTTCTCCAGCTCTACGTCTATGACCATTCGTTACAGCAGATTGTTGGTAATTTGCATCAGTATATTAACAAGATTAAAACGAAAAAAATTAAGCCTCAATTTCAGAATAATCTATAAATTTGCGATCCTTTTTAGCGGATACTGCTGAATTCAATCCTCAGCAGAATCCTGTAAAAGCGGATGTGGCGTAATTGGCAGCCGCGCCAGACTTAGGATCTGGTGCCGAAAGGCGTGGGGGTTCGAGTCCCTTCATCCGCACACGTGAACCCTCGCTACCCTTAAATGGTTTGGTAGAGAGGGTTCTTGATTTAAAATAAAACACAACAATTTTGGAAATCACACTCGACAAAAAGAACAACACCGAAGGCCTGATTAAAATTAAGGTAAGTGAGGTGGATTATCAACCCAAGTTGGAAGAAAAAGTACGTGACTACGCACGGAAAGCCAACATCAAAGGCTTTAGGGCGGGTAAGGTACCCACGGGGGTAATCAAAAAGATGTTCGGCAAGTCTATTCTGGCCGAGGAGATTAATCATCTCCTGTCCCATAAGCTATCCGACTATATCAAGGAAAAAAACCTGAAGATTATTGGTGAGCCCTTGCCCAACCATGAAAAAGCCAATGCTATTGATTGGGAGACTCAAAAGGATTTCGAGTTCGAGTACCAAATTGGAATGGTAGAAGATTTTACCTACGAACTCTCCAACAAAGTTAAAATCAAATCCTTCCCTATTGAAGTGGATGAGAAGGTTATCCAGGAGACCATTGCAGACTTAACCAAACGATTTGGAAAAGTAAGCTATCCTGAAACCAGCGAAGTGGGTGATACTCTTTTTGGTGCACTGACTCCAATGGACACCGAAGGATTTAAAAATGAGTCTGTAACGATTCCTGTAGAGAAGATTGCCAAAAAAGAACAATCAAAATTTATTGGCGTAAAGAAAGGGGATGAGATAACGTTTGATATTCAAAAGATTCATGATGACATCAGTTTAACCGCTCAGCTCTTAGATGTCTCTGAAGATGTTGCAAAGAAAGCTTCGGGTAAGTATTTACTGAAGGTTGAAAATATTAGTCGTGTAGAGCCTGCTGCTATTAACCAGGAACTGTTTGATCGGGTTTTTGGCAAGGATACTGTTACTACAGAAGAGGATTTTAAGAATAAAGTAAAAGAGACTATCGGCAATAACTATAAACGTGAATCCGATTATTTCCTTGAGCATCACATTGAAGATCACTTCCTCAACACCACCAAAATTAATCTTCCGGAAGGCTTTCTGAAAAACTGGTTAAAAGCCACCAGTGAAGGAAAAGTGACTGATGAAGTGTTGTCGAATGAATTTGATTCTTATTCCAGAAATTTAAAATGGGATTTGATCAAGAGTAAGATTGCCGAGGATACAAAGATCAGTGTAGACGCAGAAGAAGTAAAAGTTCGTGCTAAAGAAGTAATTGTATCTCAATTTGGCGGAGCTGCTTTCGCAGAACAACTTCAGGATAAATTAGATGCCATTGCCGATAATTACCTTTCGCATGAAAACGGTCAGAATTTTATGCGTTTGTATACCCAGCTTCGCAATGATAAAATCATGAAGCACATCCGAGAAAACGTTACCCTGGTGGAAAAAAAGGTGAATGTTGACGAATTCAAAAAGATCGTGCAGGAGCACAAACATTAACCTGCTTACAATAAACTCCGGCCCTTGGCCGACTATGGTTTTATCCCGCACATGCGGGATAAAACCATTTTTATTTAAAATTGGTTATAGCGAATGTTAAGGGGAATTTATTAACCTTGTAGCGTAAATATTCTCCTGAAAAGAACACAAAAAGAACCTTATTATATGAACCAAAATAACGAATTCAGAAAGTACGCAGTTCATCATTTAGGCATAAGCGGAAACACCGTAGATGACTACGCTCAGAAAATTGAGAATATGACGCAATATGTGATTGAGGAGCGTCCAGGTAATTTCAGAGCGATTGATGTTTTCACGCGCCTGATTTCCGATCGAATTATCTTTCTCGGTATGGGTGTTGATGACCAGATTGCCAATTTGTTGATTGCCCAATTGCTCTTCCTGGAGTCTGCTGACCCCAAGAAAGACATCATTATGTACATCAATAGTCCAGGGGGTTCTGTCTATGCCGGCCTTGGTATTTACGATACCATGCAATACATCAACCCGGATGTTGCCACCATCTGTACCGGTTTAGCGGCCTCAATGAGTGCCGTATTGTTGGCTTCTGGCGCAACGAAAAAACGCTCCGGACTGCCCCATAGTCGCATCATGATTCACCAACCCTCTTCGGGTATGCAGGGAACTTCTAAGGACATGGAGATTTCCCTGAAGCAAACCATTGAAGTACGGGAGGATTTATATAAAATTTTAGCCAAGCACACCGGAAAAGACTTTAAAACAATTGAAGTTGATTCTGACCGTGACTATTGGATGCGCGCAGTAGAGGCCAAAGAGTACGGAATGATTGACGAGGTGCTGGAAAGGAAGAAATAGTGGCCCAATGAGGCAATTAGCCAATGCGTCAATTGGCAAATCCAAAAGTGCGGATTAATTGGTATTTTTGTGTTCTCAATCATTGGTGATTGGCTAATTAACTCATTGACTAATTTAAAGTTATGGCTGAAGTAACCTGTTCATTTTGCGGGAGGAGTAAAAAAGATGTGGACCTGATGATTTCGGGTATCCACGCCCATATTTGCGACAAGTGTGTTACACAGGCAGGCCAGATTTTACTGGAGGAACGCAAAAGCAAAACGGAGGCTGGATTTACTCCAAACTTCAAACTCATTAAGCCTCGTGAGATCAAAAAATTCCTGGATGAGTATGTTATCGGGCAGGACGAAGCCAAAAAGGTTATGTCCGTGGCGGTGTACAATCACTATAAGCGCCTGATGCAGCGTACCCTGGATACAGAGATCACCATTGAGAAATCAAACATTATTATGGTGGGTGAAACCGGAACCGGTAAAACCTACCTCGCGCGTACGCTGGCAAAAATGTTACAGGTACCCTTTTGTATTGCCGATGCTACGGTGCTTACGGAGGCAGGCTATGTAGGAGAAGACGTTGAAAGTATTTTGACTCGTCTTTTACAAGCAGCCGATTATAACGTAGAAGCCGCAGAACGCGGTATTGTTTACATTGATGAAATCGACAAGATTGCCCGCAAATCCGATAACCCTTCCATCACCCGTGATGTAAGTGGTGAAGGAGTTCAGCAGGCCTTGTTAAAATTATTAGAGGGCACCTCCGTAAACGTTCCCCCACAAGGCGGACGTAAACATCCGGATCAGAAGATGATCACCGTGAATACCGAGAACATTCTTTTTATCTGTGGTGGTGCGTTTGAGGGTCTCTCCAGGTTTATTGCCAACAGGCTAAATACCAGACCACTCGGCTTTGCCTCAGCGGCCGGGCTGCATCCCTCAGATATTGATAAGGAGAATTTAATTCAGTTTGTTTCCGCGCAGGACTTGAAGAGCTTCGGACTCATTCCTGAACTTATTGGTCGTTTACCCGTGGTCTCATTCCTGAATCCACTTGATAAAGAGGCGTTGAAGAAAATTCTTACCGAGCCGAAGAATGCACTGGCAAAACAATACAAGAAGCTATTCGAGATCGAAGGTATTCAACTTGAATTCAAAGAAGGTGCGCTTGATTTTATCGTAGAAAAAGCGGCTGAGTTCAAGCTGGGTGCACGTGGCCTCCGAAGCATCTGTGAAGCCATCATCAACGATGCCATGTTCGATCTTCCTTCTGAGAAGGGCGTTGAACGACTGGTGATTACACGCGCGTATGCGGAAGAGAAGTTCAGCCGCTCACAATACAGCAAGCTGAAGGTAGCCTAATTAATTTGAAGATTTGTTGATTTGTTGATTTGAAGATTGCAGATAGTCTGTCATCAATCTTGCAGTATTCTCTGAGGCTGATCCGGTATCCAATACGTTAATTATCTCATCGTATCCTTTTTCAATTCCTTCGCGGTAAGTTTTTACCTCCAGAATATTTTTTAATTCCAACAACACATTTTCTTCAGAAGCCTCTTGTTGGATCAATTCCTTTACAACTTCGCGTTCAGCCACCAGGTTGACGAGTGAAATAAAGGGCACTCGTATCACCAATTTAGCAATGGCATAACTCAACCAACTAGTCTTGTAAACCACAACCTGAGGTACCTTAAAGAGGGCTGTCTCCAACGTTGCCGTACCCGAAGTAACAATGGCGGCATTCGCATGCGCTAATAGATCATAGGTGGTACCGTCAATGGAATGGACATTCGACAGACCCTTTAACGGATCATATAAGTTGCTGCTAACGTTATTTACGGTAGCGATTCCAAATTGTATGTGTGGTAAGCGGGAAGCCACCGCTGCCATAAGGGGTACGATATTATGAAGTTCCTGCTTGCGACTTCCTGGTAAGAGGGCCACTACTGGAGCATCCGGTTTAAATCTATTTTTCGAAAGAAATAAAGGATCAGGCCGATGTGCTTTTACCGCATCCAGTACAGGATTTCCCACATAATCAACCTCCCAGTTGTATCGTTTGAAGAACTGTTTCTCAAACGGGAGAATGACAAACAATTTATCTACGCTGGCTTTAAGTTTCCACGCACGGTTTTGATTCCAGGCCCACACTTTTGGTGAGATGTACCAATAGACTCTTATGCCTCTTGCCTTGGCAAACTTCGCAATGCGAAGATTAAAACCGGCATAATCAATTAGGATGATGACATCAGGTTTAAACTGTGCAATATCCTGCTTGCATTGCTTTAGCTTTTTTGAGATCGTACTAAGATTAGCCAAAACCTCGGCAAATCCCATAAACGCAAGCTCGCGGTAGTGAACTATCAGGTCAAGACCGGCAGCGTGCATGTCATCACCACCAAATCCGCGAAAGGATGCCTCGGGCATAAGGCGCTTTAAGGCCTTCACTAAATTCCCTCCGTGAAGGTCACCCGAACGTTCGCCCGCTATGAGATAGAATTTCATTTCAACGAAGATGAAGATTCACGGCTACTCACCAAAGTACTCCACGTAATTTCTTGGCGTTTCATACAGCCGGATGGAATGCAGTTTGCCTCGTTTTGTTATCGAGGGAAGGCTATCCTCCAATATTTTCCAGATTTCCACGATCAGATTTTCGCAGCTGGCCATTTTGCCCTTCATGAAATCAACATCCAGGTTGATGTTTTTATGATCAAGCTGATCCACCACTTTTTCCCGGATAAGCACACTCAATCGCTTCATGTCTACCACAAAGCCGGTTTCCGGGTCGGGTTGGCCCTTAACGGTTACAATCAAATCAAAATTATGACCATGCCAATGGTCATTGGCGCAAGGGCCAAACACTTCCACATTTCTCTCCTTTGTCCAGTCGGGGTTATAAAGCTTGTGCGCAGCGTTGAAGTGTTCTTTTCGGGAGATGTAAATAGTGCTTCCCTTGTTCACAAATGCATTCGCTAAACTTATACTTTTTTACCGTTAAGAAACAGGATCACTGACACTAAATCATTTTCATTTTTCAACGACAGATTTTGATCCTTGATGTAATTTAGAACCTCAACCTCCTTTTCAGGAAAACTGGACGCAAAACGCTTTTTATTTGTACTAACCTCTTGTAGCTCATTTTCTTTTGCTACATAGTAAATGGTCTTCTTAGAAAACGAATCGTCCTCCTCCCCCATATCCAGTGCCGCCACATATGCACCCTTCACCAATTTAACATCAGTTTTAGAGTAAAGGGATAACTCTCCAACCTGTAACTCCTTTAAAAAGCCCACCAGTTTTGTTCCATTAATGCTGAAATCTATTGCATTTACATATTTCTCAGTTACCTGAGTTTCTTCATTAAGAATTTCAAAACTTTTTATATTTCTTCCATCGGCTCCGCCCTTTTTTTGGTCATCCAGTCGAATTTCAACAAAACCTGACTTAATATTATATCGAATAAGCTTCCCTGTAATTTTGGAGCCATTAATAAATTCAATCTTACCCATATACCATTGTTCATAAAGGTATGTGCTTCCTGTTACCTCCTTGGTATCAGTCTTAATTTCAGTCACAAATCCATAGGCCTGGGTATTCATATCCATTCCTTTTGATTGAACTCCTCCCACAACAGCTTGTGCACTCACACCTGTTCCGATAAAACAAACCAACAAAATCAAATAAATTCTCATAAACTTCCTTTTAGTGATAATATATTAATAATGAAAAATGACGGGCTTCAACATAATTGATACTACTCTCGCTTCTGATTCTTACTCCCAATCCAATCTCCTTGTTCGGAAAGTTTTGGAGAATGTTACTCGATCGCACGGAATGAAGCTGATAGCGAATTTGTGAAAATAATGCAGATCCCTGAATTGGAATCTCATCCGTTACATTAAACAATTCCACCACACACCTAATATTTTCCCTTTCACTCCTTAACGAAGCTTTAAAGATAACGGAATCTACTGTTGGGTAGGAAACAATATTAAAATTAAATTGTGAGGTCACTGTTTCATTTAATAGAGACCAATCCTCTGAAGTTCCCGTAAACTCTCCTTCAAATTCACGCTTAATCACTTTTGGGTCACCTGTTGAAGAGGGGCCCGGATCCTGAGGAATATCCCCACAACCTGAAAGCAAAATAAGAATGGCAAAGGGTAATGCTTCAATCTTCATGGCTTTAAAACATGAAATGGGCACTAAAAGTGCCCATTTCAATTTTTACTTCAGCTTTAGAACTCTTTGTGATTAAGGAGTTCTGTCTATTGTAAAAGATACCGGAGTGATGTCCGCATTAGCTGTCCTTGCATCACCAATTTGAAGGGTAACCGTGAGGGGACCATCCAACAACTCATCTGAAAGAATGTGTAGTTCAAAGGTACCTGTAAGTTGACCCTTAGGGATAATAATTCTATCCTCAATGTCGTAGTCATCGTGTGCCACGGCATCTCCGCCAATCTGTACAGAGTGAACTGCTACATCCACGATTTGTGCTACGCTCATCGTAACCGTGATATCAAATACATCCTGACCAGGGTCATCCAAATCCACCTGTGGCGGAAGTGTAACGGTAATTACCGGTGACGTAGGTTTTAGCCTGGAGTGACCCGTAAAATCATCTTTCTCACATGCCATTAGTAATACACTAAAAGCAAGTATTACTGTTGAATATTTTATGAACTTCATAGTTTGTAATCGTTTAGTATGTTATTGTGGAACATAGGTTAAAGTACACGTTCTAAGATTTCCACCCGTTACCTGATAATCTAAGTAAATATTACCGTTGTCTTCATCTACGTACCCGGTTCCTGACACTACGTTACCGTATGCGTCACACAAGTATTGCGCTGGGATTTCAATGATACCGCATGTTACACTAAAATAAACCGGACACGGTTCAAAGCCAAGTGTAGCATTTGCCCAATGTGCTGTGTTCTGTGTGCCGTAATAGTTAACACCGTACTTCAGCAATTCCTCTGTTCTTGGGCCAATGGGTTGATCCACTATTCCGGAAGCCGGGCGTTGCAACAATCCAGTCGCCACATAGGTTCCAGCCAGATCAGATCCGCAGTTCACGGTAACCGTATACTGGGCATCATTAGAGTATACATCACCACTACCCGTATGGATTTTGATTTTGTATACAATCTTATCTCCAATCCGAAGATCATTTGCGGTTACTCCGGTGAATCCCTCCAGGAACTCAGCTACTGAGGCAATCGAGTACTCATACGGAAGTGTTGAAAAGTCCTCTATTTCCACTTCCTGGCCATCAAATTGCTTTACCAAGGTGTAGGTTTCGCCCTTAAACTGGCCCATCAATAAAGATGCAGTGAAGTTCAGGTCATTGTCCGTAAACGTAACTACTCCTGTACCCGGGTCTTCAATTCCCAGCAGTTTACCCTCCGTTCCGGCAACCGAAAGCAGTGCACCACCTTCCTGCGCATTCTCCGTCACAAGGTCTTCTGATTCCACGCAACCTACCAAAAGCAGTATTGCAAAAATCCAGGTATAATTTGTTATTAACTTTTTCATAATTTCTCTCTTGTTAGTTTTTATTGATTCCACCATACCTTCGTAGTCAATAAGTCAGGACCCTGTACAGCCACAGCCGCAGCATAGTTTGTACCATTCAATGCTTGCTCAGTTGGAGGATACGAGTAACGAGAAGGTATTTCATTAATAGCACCTTCAATGGCTGGCGTAAGAGTAGGGATACCTGTTCTTCTCCACTCGGTCCATGCTTCAATGCCTTGGCCAAAAAGTGCAATCCATTTTTCAGTATGAATTTGCGTAAGCGCAGTACCCGCAACATAAGGGTGATCGGTCAGATACGTGTCGGCATCCACCGTTGCTACACCATTGCTGCTCATAGAAGCCTGTACTCCGGCATTAAAGTGAGCCGCAGCCTCCACATCTCCACCAGAGATTAATCCGCGCTTAGCAGCCTCCGCAATTAAAAATTCCTGCTCAGCATATGACATCAAAAAGGCAGGCGCAGTGGCAGCCAGGTATGCCGTACCGATTGCAGAAACATTGGGATAATCCCATGTTGCACTAGGAACATCAATGATTCCGGATGGCTTACCTCTGTAGATACCACCATTATTCAATTGTGCAAACTTCGGTAATCGTGGATCAGCAGTGGCTTGTAATCTAGTAACAAGCGCCTCATTTACCTTAAACTCTGCTCTATTGCCCGCAATAATAGAATTATGGACAGGATTATTATTTGGAGCAGCGGCTAAGTAGGTAAGTTTCGCTTCATCAGCATTGGAAGTAAAAATAGCACGGTTATCTACGATATCCTGCAACTCAGCTTGTCTGTTAAAACCTGCCGCGCTGGACATTCTCATCAGCATTCTGAATTTCAGAGCATTACCAAACTTTTGCCACTTGGTATAATCTCCCGCATAAATGATATCCGAAGAAGCTGTAATAGAACCTCCATCGGCCGCGAATAAAGCATCCGCATCATCCAGCATCGTAAGTAATGCCGCATAGATACTTTCCTGAGTATCGTACGCAGGTGCATTGATACCACTACTTGCACTTACTGCTTCTGTGAACGGAATGTCACCGAAAACATCGGTAAGCACAGAAAATGCGTACACCTGCATAATGATGGCCACACCTTCCAAGTTTTCATTGCTTTCACTTACGGCTAACTCTCTCATAATTTTTGCATCCTGGATTGTACCCGCATAGAGGGTATTCCAAATTGCATCAAACTGAGTGTCGCGAGGCTTGTAACGTTCCTCATCATTATACTGAACTTTTGCCCAGTGTTGCGCCCAGCAACTGCCCATATCACCACCATTGAAAACACTATAGAGAAGATCCATAGTTCCTTCCGCTAGTGAAGGGATCAACAGCACCGCTGGAACTGCTGTAGGTCCATTCGGGTTCGTGTTAATTTCTTCGAAATCTTTTGTACAGGAAAACACCAGTACACAAGAGAGAAGTGACGGTATTATATACTTATTTATTTTCATAACAGTTATGTCTTAAGACTACAGTTTAAAATTAATGTTGAATCCAATACTGCGATTGGTAGGAATTTGACCAAACTCCAATCCCTGGTTTCCATTGCCTGAGCTAAACGAAGTTTCAGGATCAATGTGAGGAATTGTAGCATAGATCAGTCCTAAGTTTCTACCAACAACAGAAACTGTAACATCTCTGAAAGGAAGGTTGCCAAACAGTGAATTAGGAAGTCTATAGCCTAACTGAACCTGACGCAACTTAATGTATGTTCCATCAAAAATTGAAGATTCAGCAACATCGTTAGAGTACGCAGCTTTATTGTATTGCTCAGCGGTTACCACTACATCATTCGGTCTAAAGGTTCCGTCTCCGTTGTCAATTACACCTTTTCCAACAATACCGGTTTCTCTTCCCAATAAGGTTTCTTCCAGCACGCCAGAATAACGACCCCAAGTAGTAGTCATGGAGTAGATATCACCACCATAACGACCGTCAATGAGAACATCCAGGATTAAACCTTTGTAGGTAAATGTATTGGTAATACCACCGGTCCACTGAGGAGTAACATTACCTAATACACGATACGTTGGATCAATAACGGGTAACCCATTATCACCGTGTACAATATTGCCATTAGGATCTTTTACAAAGCCAGGGCCGAATAATGTACCATAAGGTTGACCAACTCTTGCCTGCGTAGTCACGTTCCACTGACCACCAAGGTTAAGTGCATCAAGACCAGGAGCAAGCTCTGTTACTTCGTTTATGTTACGTGCCCAGTTCAATACTACATTCCACTCAAATCCGTTTGACATTTTTAACGGAGAACCACCTAACTGAATTTCAATACCCTTATTCACCATTTCACCTATGTTGGTATTTCTGGAAGTATATCCGGAAGCACCTGAAACTTGAACAGGAATAATTTGATCGTTGGTTGTCTTATTATAGAATGTCAATGCTGCATTTAATCTGCCACTCCAGAAACTGGCTTCAACACCGGCTTCAATAGAAGTAGTGATTTCAGGCTTCAACTGTGGGTTCAACAAGCTATTAGCTTCTGATGGTGATAATACAGAACCCCAAGGTGCCCTGAACGCAAATGTTTGAATCAATGAATACGGTCCGGTGTCAGAACCTACCTGTACCCAGCTACCACGCACTTTCAAGAAAGAAAGGGTATTTGATTCAATTTCAAAAATATCTGATAGCGTAGCACTTACGGATACACCTGGGTAGAAATATGAATTTTCGCCATCCGGTAAGGTACTTGACCAGTCGTTACGTCCTGTAAAATCCAAGAAGAGGTAGTTCTTATAGGCCAGGTTAACCGATCCATAAACACTATTCACTCTCTTTTCGGAACTAAAGTTGGCCGTCTGCAACGCCACACCAGACTTAACGTTTGTTAAATTGTATACGTTCGGTAATTCAAGCTCTGGTGCAGTACCGCTGAGCTGTGTAAATGTCTCATCACGTCTGTTACCACCGGCTGTTGCTGCAAGAGCAAAATCAGTACCGATTTCCTTACGCAAAGAAATCAAGAAGTCGGTATTGGCTTCAAATCTTGTTTCGGTGTACTCCTGGAAAAAGCCATTACCATTTGTCGTACTCTCGATACCCTTTGCTCTGATTCTGGTTTGTCCTTCTGTGTAGTAATCCAATCCGGATCTAACAAAGAAACTTAACCAATCATTAATCTTGTAGTTTGCTTTTACATTACCAAAAATTCTGTCTCTCTGGTTAGCGTTGATGTTATTATCAGCAGCCCAATAAGGGTTATTCTGAAAGCGGTCATTCCAGTTTACTGGGGAGTAACCTGCTCCTAAACCTGTTGTTGCCAACGGTAAATTTTTGTAATCCTTTAGTTTAGAAAAATCAACGTTTCTACCTGACCAGATAAACTGCTGAATTGGGTTTTGACCAGTATATCCAGTTACGGGGCGGTTATCGCTATGTCCATTAATATAATTGGCAGAAAAATCAGCACTTAGTTTATCGGTTAGATTTAAACCAGAGTTCAACGAGATAGTTTGTCTTTTTAAATCGGTATTCGGAAGTGTACCCGTCTGCGCTAAGTTCGTAAATGAAAGGCGGAAATTACCTTTATCATTCGCCCCAGCCAATGCAATATTTTGGGTTGCCAAAACACCTGTTTCAAAGTAATCCTTTACGTTATCCGGTTGTGAAACCCATGGCTCAGCATATTGTCCACCTGATGTCCATTGTACAGCTTCCAATCCAATATCCAATGGCATACCCCAGCTTTCATCCACACCTTCATCACCATTCGATCCATCAACATACTGGAAGAATGTATCGCTGGCACCCTGACCATACGAATTCTGAAAATCAGGCAATCTCATAGGGCGATCAAACTGAGTAGATGCATTAAATGATACACCTAATCCCTTTGTTCCCTTTCCGGATTTTGTGGTAATAAGTATAACACCGTTTGATGCACGTGATCCATAGAGTGCGGCCGCATTCGGACCCAGCACAGTAATGGTTTCAACATCGTCAGGGTTAATATCAGCAGCACCGTTACCAAAGTCAGTACCACCACCGCTACCGGAGTTACCGGTTGCCCTGTTGCTAATCGGAATACCGTCTACTACAAATAAAGGTTCGTTATTTCCAGTAATAGATGAAGCACCGCGTAACACGATCCGGCTTGATGAACCAACACCACCTGACGTAGTAGTCACCTGAGCACCCGCGATTTTACCAGAAAGCGAACTCACAATGTTCTGATCTCTTGCTTGAGTAAACTGCTCTCCTTTTACTTCCTGAACGGCATATCCCAAGGCTTTCTTTTCCTGTTGTACACCAAATGCAGTAACAACAACTTCGGAAAGCTGTGTTACATCCAGTGCCAAGGAAACATCCACCGTAGAACGATCTCCAATTATCACTTCCTTGGATTCAAGTCCAATAAAAGAGAAAATGAGTGCTCCTCCAGCGGAAGGGATTGAAAGCGAATACTTTCCTTCCGAATCTGTTGCGGTTCCAACCGTAGTTCCTTTCAGAACCACGTTAACACCTGGCAGGGGTGAACCATCCTCGGTAGAGGTCACCTTACCAGTAACTGTGCGGTCTTGTGCCAATGCTTGATTTGAATAAAGCATTAGAACGACTGTCACACACGATAGTAAAAGTCTCTTCATAAAATTTTGTTTAGGTTAATTTAAACATTAGTCAACGCGTAAACTTATAACAAAATTTTAACCTTCAAAAGGTTAATAACCCAAAATTAGTTGTAATGATCTCTATTAAATACCGAATAATGGGGGGTTTTTGAATTCAAAGCGCTGATTTCATGCTTCTTTACAATATCAGCTCCAATAAAAAAAGGGGACTCCGATGGAGTCCCCTCTATTATTTACTTGCCATTACGAGTACTTATTCCCAGACTATTGTGTACTGTTTTGTAACACCACCCGCAGTAATCCGGATATAATTGGTACCACAATCGCTCAGGCTGGTAATAGCCGGATCAGCCGGTTGCCTTAACGCAGCCAACGCAATACCTGGTACCGTTACCCTGCCCGTAACTCCATCCACTGCAAGTGCCGGAGCAAAGGTTAGGGTTTGATCCTTCGTAACGGCAGCGCCTCCCGCACCTGTTCCAGGACCAGGAAGTGTATAGCGATTCACAATGGTTACCGTTGCCAGATTATTGGTTACCCTGATTTCAAATGAAGGAATACCCGTGGTAATAGAGGCTGAAATGTACGGAGTATAGATATCATCATCTACTGAAATAAAGGTTGCACCAAAGGTTACGGGCAACACCCTACGTTCACCGCCCGCATCAATCAGGAACACATTTGAACCATCATTTGCCGTACCGGTAATCACAGGATCCGCACCTTCACGTAATTCAGAAAGGGCAATATCCGGTATGGCTGCAACACCAGCCGTAACCGTATACGTACCAACTACATGGAAGAGGTCTGTGCTACCACCTTCTAATCGGTAACGATTGGTAATCGTTACACTGGTTGCACCACCCCCAACATGCACTTCAAAAGAAGGAATTTTACCTCCAACTCCTGCGGCCCCAAATCCACCTTGTATGGTTCGGTTATTAATGCTTCCATTAATCAGAATGGAATTATCCGATACAATGGTCTTAAACGGATCCTCCACCTCGCAACTTGCGAACAGCAGCAGACCCATCGTCATCATTATATATAAAAATTTATTTTTCATAAGTGAGTTCATTATTGATTAAACAATTCATTAAAGACCTGGATCCCAGAACACACCTGGCTGAATCAAATCTGCTGATCCTCTTGCCGGAGTATTCACAGGATTTGTAACGCGCTCTAAGTCAGAGTAAGGCAACACTCTTGGAATCTGAGGCTGCGATGCACCCGCTACAGGGGTAAGAGCAGGAAAACCAGTTCTTCTCCAATCTGTCCATGGCTGCATGGATACACCGTAGTTTGCAATATACTTTTCAGTAATAATTTGCTCAAGCGCTGTTGCAAACGTGCCACTTAATGTGCCATTGGCACCCAGATATGTAGTGATGTCTGCACCGGCTACACCTGCCATCTGCATGGAGGCTGTAATTGCAGCTGTGAAAGCAGCCTGGGCATTTGCGCCATCATTGATGTTCAGGTAATATTCCGCAAGATTAAATTGGTGCTCCGCAAGCGTTAAAATTCTAATCGCCTGATTACCAGCATACCCTGTAATAGGATCAGCACCGGTAGTCGCTCCGCGTAAAAAGGTATGCATGCGTGAAGTGGTAGGCAATGCAATCGTACTGCCCGGAGTTAATCCTGAATACAAACCACTGCCATCCACCCTGAAATAGAACGGACGCCTTGGATCACTGGTGGCATTCATTTTATCGACCAATGTAGTGGTGGGCCAGAATTGATTAGGCCTTCTGGTCTCGAATTGATCAATCGGGTTTTGTCTGTTGGTAGTTGACTCAAAAGCTACTTGTGCATTCTCGGTATTAGCGCTGATAAACGTAACGCCAGGAGTAGCCAGTAAGGCTGCAATCTCTGTATTCGCGAAAGTTGCATCGGTTGGATACCACTTTGTTAATAGTCTAAGCTTCAATGAGTTTGCAAAACGAACCCAGCGGGAAACATTTCCAGCATATGCTAAATCATCCGCAGCTGGAATAAGTGAAGTTGGAGTTGTTGGAGTATTTAAATCAACGATTGCTTCATCTAATAAATCCAACAGCCCTAAGTACACTTGCTCGCTATCATCATATACAGGGGTAACATTAACGAGGGTTAACGCTTCCGAAAATGGAACATCTCCCCAGCCATCCACTAACATAGAAAAGGCCCAAGCCTGGATAACTTTAGCCATACCTGCATAACGAGGGCTGGATCCATCAGTAAGATTAATCAGCATCTGCGTATCGGCCAATAACCCTCCGTAAAAACCACCGCGCCATACGTTGTTCACATCGGTAGCCGTTACATTGTACAAGCTGTATTCTACAGTTTGTACGCCCACACCACTTCCTCCGGTGAATTGTTGTGCCCATATAGCCGAGAACCTGTGAATATCTGAACCTGCCCGGAAACCCATCTCCGCTGTAATGGAGGCTAAAAGAGTTTTTGCCGGGGGTGCCGTAGTACTGTTTGGACTAACATTGATATCCAAAAAACTGTCGCACGCGCTGAGCGCAGAGAGTGCGAATACAGTAAGGAAAATATTTTTTAGTTTTTTCATAACGAAATTAGTGTTTGTTGTTAAAAGGTTACTTTAACATAAGCACCATATTGTCTGGTTTGAGGAAGCGCATTGAACTCAAGACCTTGAGAGTTGCTCTGCCCCTGTGCGTTCACTTCCGGATCAATGTGCTTAACGTTTGGTGAATACAACAGAAGGTTTCTTCCATTCACACCCACTTCAACATTACCAATGAAGGTGTTTTGTAGAATACTCTTGGGTAATGTGTAGCTGATAGAAGCTTCTCTCAGTCGAACCCAACTGGCATCCAACACCACAAACTCGGCACGTCCAAAACCATACAAATCATTGAAATAGTCAGTTGCGTGAATTTGAATATTATTAGGTGTTCCGTCTGCAAACACACCGTCAATGATATAGCCATCCTCACGGTTTTCAGTTTCTTTTACTGATCCTGTTCTCAATAAATCACTTACGTTTCTGGAGATGATGTCACCCCCATACCGAAAATCCACCAGGAAAGATAGGTTGATACCCTTATAACTAAAGTTATTAGTAATACCACCAAACCAATCCGGATTAGGATTACCGACAATTTGGTTATCGACCGCTAATTGTGCGCGGCCATTATTATCCACTAACAACCTGCCGGTTGGTCTGCCATTAGCATCCACCGATTCACGTTGAAACACAGATCCAAACAAAACACCGTAAGGTTCGCCTTCAATCAAACGCGTACTAGGGGTTACGAAACCACCCAATGTAATCTGAGTTACCCCTGGAGCCAACGCGGTTACAATCATTCTTTGTCTAGACCAGTTAGCGGTAATATCCCAACGGAAATCGCCCAACTTTAACACATTGGCATTGAGTTGAACTTCAATACCGGTAGATTCCATTTCTCCGGCATTCTGAATCTGGCTGGTAAAGCCTGATGCAGCCGCAACAGGAACACTAAAGATGATATCGGTACTTACGTTTTTGTAGTACGCCACGTCAAGACCAAATCTTCCATTGAAGAATCTCAAATCGGCACCTACTTCAAAGCTATTGTTGAATTCAGGACCTAGACCAGAGTTACCTCCACCATCGTTAAGAGTTTGACCCAACTGACCCTGGAATGGAAATAAGATTGTTGGTCCAAAACCATCGGCAGGGCCTGATCTTGAATAATAGGTATCGGTACTATAGGCAGGTGCTTCTCTACCCACACTGGCATAGTTTGCGCGAATCTTACCATATGAAAGTATACTGTTGTCTTTCAGCACTGAAATTGCGTCAGTGAATACAATGGCTGCCGTTACTGAAGGATAGAAATATGATCTCTTATCGGGTGAGAATGTGGAAGACCAGTCGTTACGGCCGGTTAACCCTAAGAAATAGGTATTCTTATAATCAACAGAAACATCGGCAAATACACCAATCAAACGCACCTGGCTTTTTGTACCGAAAGGATTGAAGGTTAGTGTGTTGGTGATATTTTCCAATCCAATAATCTGAATATCATTACCGGTAACGCCATTGTCTCTCGTACTCCGTTGATTGATCTCATTTCCAAGCAGGGCTCTTACTCCAATGTCGTCATTCATAAATCGTTTGCTGAATGTTAACGTGGCATAAGAGCTTATTTCCTCACGATTAAAGATTTCATCCGTAATAGAGCCTGCCTGAGAGGCTGCACTACCACCCCGTGACGTTTTTGAATTGATTACTTTAAACTCTTGTGAGTAAGAGTCAACACCAATACGATAAGCTGCTGTTAACCATGGCATGATCTCATAGGAAAGATTTGCATTTCCCACGATACGATTAATCTTGTCATCATACGTATTTCGCTTAATGGTGAACAGCGGGTTATCATCACCGCCATACCAGGTATTATTTGTATTCAGATCAGTAGTTGAGGTAGGGCTTCTTTGTGTATGATCCGGATTCTCAAACGGATAATTACCTACGTCATACGATCTCGGTAAGAACCACGACCGGAAGAATGGGTTCGCCAATTGATTACCCTGCTGGGTGCGTTGCGAAACGTTGTGTGTATAAATAAAATTTATTCCGGCAGTAAACTTATCGGTAAATTTATTACTTCCATTAAACGTAAGGGTATTACGAACCAGTTTGTTATTATCGAGAACCCCAGTTTCCGTAAGGTTACCGTATGACATATAGTACGAAGCTTTGTCCGTACCACCTGCCATCGAAAGATTAAGTTGTTTGTTCACCCCTTGTTTAAACAGATCCTTTACGTTGTTGGGGTAAGCTGTATACGCCTCTTGCTCGCCACGGAAATTCGTACGCAATTGCCCATCGGTTGGTTCGCCCCAAGAGTTTACTTCGTTGGCTGCGTTAAAATAACCGTAGTTACCCTGACCATAGGCATTCTGGTATTCAGGGAACCTGTTTACATCAGAAAAAGTAATACTGGAGGTAAGATTAACGGAGTTTTTATTACCCTGCTGCTTACCGCCTCTTTTGGTTGTGATAATAATAGCTCCCGATGCACCCCGTGATCCGTAAAGCACAGCTGCCGCAGGGCCTTTTAGCACCGTAATATTTTCGATATCATCCTGATTGATATCGATACCACGGTTAGAGTTGGATACACCTGCCTGAAGTGCATTACCACCACCACCGTTATCGATAGGTATACCATCCACAATCATCAGTGGCTGGTTGCTTCCGGTGAACGTGGTAAATCCTCTTATGAAAATGTTAGAAGAGGCGCCCACCATACCGTTGGAACCCTGAACTCTTAATCCGGCAACCTTAGCGGTTAGTGCACTCGATAAGTTTGTGGTTCGGGCTACAGTTAACTCCTTTGAGTCAACCTTCTCCGTAGAGAATCCCAAACTGCGTTCTTCCCGAGCCACACCCAAGGCAGTAACCACAACTTCAGACAGTTGTGTTACATCCAGGGCAAGACTTACGTCTACCACTGCTCTCTCACCAATGGCTACTTCTTCAGTGCTAAGTCCAATAAATGAGAAAATTAGGCTTCCTCCAGCGGAGGGAACTGTTAAACTGTACCGACCTTCTGCATCGGTTACAGTACCGTTGGTTGTACCCTTTAAGAGTACGTTAACACCAGGGATCGGTGAACCATCTTCCGTAGAAGATACCTTACCTGTCACGACTCGCTCTTGTGCCCATGCATTGCTTGCCACAAGCATGAAAAGCGCTACTCCATAGAGTAAAATTCTCCTCATAATAATTAGGTTTAGGTTAGATAAATATTAACTCGAAGTTAAACTTAAGACAAAATTTTAACCTTAAAAAGGGTGATACCGTAAAATAAGTGATTGTTTTACTGGTATTCTACCGAATAATGCGGTAGTCAGGTGTTACTGAATCGTGAACTCTATCCGCCTGTTTTGTTGGCGACCTTCCTCAGAATCATTGGTTTGTATTGGTTTGGATGACCCATACCCCTTCCATGCAAGGCGCGATGGATTAATGCCCTTACCTAATATATAAGAGTGGACGGACTTAGCTCTCCTTTCTGAGAGTTGCTGATTGTAGGCAGCACTGCCGGTATTGTCCGTATGTCCGCTTATTTCGACCCTGATTTGGGGGTTTTCCAGCAAAAAACGAATGACTTTTTCCAGCTCGGTAACTGATTTATCTTTCAAATCATACTTATCCACATCAAAAAAGATGTTTTTAAGCACGGAAACGGACCCCTTCAGGGCCGGTTCTAACGCTATGTTGATGATAATGGGTTGAAAATCAGTGACATTAGAGTAGTTGAAATTGAGGCTTTGAAACAGATAACCCTTCTTATTGATATAGAGTGCATACTCTGACCCTTGGGTGAGAACCATCAGGTATTCTCCGGTAATCGAATCTGACTCCACCAATGAAACGATCTGGTTCTTGGCAATATCAAAAAGCTCAATTTTGGCTTTTAGCTCCTTTCCCGTCTTTTTGTCCTTAACCGTACCCTTTACATAATTACTTTTAAACTTTACTTGTTGATTTTCAGGTATTTGCACTTCGTAGAGTCTTCCCATGGCAATGCCTGAAGCGGTCATCTCTTCGTGAGAATAGTAGCCCTTCTTTCCATCGGCCGTAATAAATAAGGAGAATTGATCTTCATGGTCATTTACCGGCCCACCCATGTTTTCAGGAAGAGACCATCCATTTTCAAGCTTTTCGGAATAATAGATATCAAACCCTCCAAAACCCACAAGTCCGTTGGAAGCGAAATACAGGGTCTTTCCATTCACATGAATAAAGGGTGAGTACTCTTCATATACGGTATTAACAGGAGCTCCGAGGTTTTGGGCTTTTGTCCACTGACCATTCTCATCTTGTATTGAATACCATATATCTCTTCGGCCAAATCCTCCTCTCCGGTCTGACACAAAATAAAGTGTTCGACCATCTGCCGAGAGGGAAGGTTGCGATTCCCAATCGTATGAATTTACATTTGGCCCGAGATTAATTGGTTCACTCCAGTCGTTGCCAATTTTGGTGCTCTCGAAAAGATCGCAACTTCCATACCCCTTACGACCTGTGCACGATGTAAAGATCAATTTTCGTCCATCGGCTGAAATCGTGCAGGTTCCTTCGTTGAATTTTGAATTTATATTTTTTGATATCGAAACCGGACTAAACCATCGCCCTTGTGCATCCTTTCGTGAAACAACAAGATCTTCATCATCGTCACCAAGACCGGTAAGTCTTCGGGTAAAAAATAATTCCTGCTGGTCAGCAGTGAGCACCGGGAAATACTGCATCGCGAAACAATTGACCGTGTCACTTAATTTTCGTTGTTGGTATTGGGCTTTTACGGACTGATTTTTTAACGCAAACTCAGCATTCTTTAGCATGAGCGAGGCGCGATCAAGTTTTTGCTTATTCTGATTTTCAACTTTTACAAACTGAGTGAGAATGTCCACAGCCTTTTCATATTGGCCGGTTAACAAGAACGTCTCGCCCAAATCGAACCAAAATACTTTTTGCTTTTTTGGATCATTGGTGAGACTGAGGGCCTTTTCAAAGTTCTCGATAGCCTTCGGATAATTTTTAGTGGTCATGTACACCAGGCCCAGGCGATAATACGCTTCCGTGAATTTTTTATCCCTGGCAATGGCCTGATTCAATAAATCAATGGCTTCCGCGTGCTGCCCACGAACGCGGTAATTATCTGCCTCGGTATAGAGTTCAATAGCCTTACCGGATTTTGTGCTTAATGTTGGTTGTGCTAAAACACCTGTGATACTTAGACAAATAAGTATTGCGAAAATTAAATTAATCCGTATAGCAACATCCCCCTTCACCCCCTTCAAAGGGGGAATCAACTTCGTTTGAATCATCTTTAAAACTATAAAACAATCTTCGATACTTCAATTTCCGGGCCATCAAATCCCAGCATGGCATTAATCAATCGAAAAGATTTAAAAGAAGAAATGTCCTGAACCGTAATGGGTTCTTGCTTGATTTCCGCTGCATCCAATAAAAATTGACGCATCGTACCTCGTAAAAGGGGTGTGTCGGGGGTTATCCAGCGAAAGCCATCAAAGAAAATAATGTTGCTATACGATGAATCGGTTACAAACCCGTTTTTGACGATTAAAATATCATCACAAAACTGGCGTTGCTCAACGAGTGAATTTATTCTGCCGCGATCCTCAAACTTATGTGAGTAGTCAATCGTTGGGTCATACACCACCTTCAGACTGTGCACCGGCTTGACTTCATACGGTATAAATTCAACAACATCGATCTGGTGTTCATATACTATCCTGCATTTAAAAATTCCCTTCTTGGGGACTTCTAATGTTGACAAATACTCAGTAAGGCTAATGGGAGCAGATGTAGGGTGCAGGTCATTCATTGCCCTGTTCACCCGGTCCTGATGATAGTGGAGCCGGTGAAATGAACCGTTTTGCAACCGTATGGATTCAATCAATCGGGACATACACTTTATCAATCGTTTCCTGATACTCTACTTCAGGATCACTTTGGGTAGTAATTCCACCTCCGCTGCGGTAGAAAAACTTCTTGCCCACTTGTTCGATAAACCTGATCATTACCCCACTATCGAGGTTTTTACCATCAAAATACCCAACGACCCCCGTATAATATCCACGCTTTTCTTGTTCAGCCTGGGCAATTACCTCCACTGTTTTTTGTTTGGGGGCTCCGCTCACAGAGCCTGCCGGGAGAAGTGCGATAACGATATCGCCCAGTTTCGATAAATAATCCTCTGATAACGTTCCTACAATTTCCGAGCTTACCTGAAGCAGACTCTTGTGGTTCGTTTTCAATTCATCGATGTACCGAAACCGTGATACGTGTACATCATTGGCGATCATACTTAAGTCGTTACGAATCAAATCCACGATCGTAATATGCTCCGCCATTTCTTTACGATTATTCAAAATAATATCGGCAGCGCCCGGTACTCCGGCATCGATCGTTCCTTTCATCGGGTTTGAATATATTTTCCCTTCGCGAATCTGGATAAAGATTTCAGGAGAGAATACTAAAAACTGATCACGAACAAAAAGCTTATACCGGGCATTGCTCGCAAAAAATAAATCTTTTAACGAATGCCTTGTTTCAACTGGAGTTTTGATCGTGAGGTTGGTTAAGAAAGTATCTCCATAATTCAGGTGATACATTACCTTACTCAATTTGTTTTTGTACTCCGCTAAAGAAATTGGAGTTTTTTTTAGCAACTCAATCTTGCTGATAGCGTGTGCCTTAGCATTCGCTCTGCCATTGATCTCATAGAGTACCTTGTCAGAGTCGATTTCTTCAAGTTTAAGGGCTATTGGCTTTTCTAACTCAAAATCAACCCAAAACAAAAAGGGTATTTTCTGTTGACCCCATTGATTAAGTGTTTCTTTGAATTCCTGAATTGACATTTTTTGAATGGTACTAAACAAAGATGCTGAAACAAGTTCAGCATGGCAAGGTTATCAAAGCCGATTAAGGTATATTCATATACTTATGAATCTGCAAGGAAACTTTCCATTGAGGATTTGATTTCACATAATCAACAATCAAGGGAAGCATCTCTTTTTCTTTTGACCATTCGGGTTGCAGAAATAATTCACAATTGGGTTGTACACGTGCAGCAAATTCCTCAGCCCAGTTAAAATCACTCTTGTTATAGACAATCACCTTTAGTTCATTGGCCAGAGGATAAATAGATGCGTCAGGGGCTTTAAATTTTTTGGGTGAGAAACAGACCCAATCCCATGTTCCTGTTAAGGGGTAGGCACCCGAGGTTTCAATATGCGTTCGCAAGCCAGCTTTTTTTAATTCTGTTGTCAGCAGCGATAGATCATACATTGCGGGTTCGCCCCCGGTAATCACTGCGATTTCAGTGCCACTGTCCTGGGCACGTTTCACCATTTCACTTACCGAGACTTTTGGATGCACCTCGGCATCCCATGATTCTTTCACATCGCACCACACACAACCCACATCACAACCACCAAGTCGTATAAAATAAGCAGCATGACCCTGGTAATACCCCTCACCCTGAATGGTGTAGAAGTCTTCCATCAAGGGTAATGTGTTTGTGTGTTGGTGTGTTGATGTGCTGGATTGCACTTGGCGCTGGCTAAGGATTTCTAAGCTCGGTTGCACGTAATGTATTCAATAGTAATGATGCAATGGTCATTGGTCCTACACCGCCTGGCACTGGTGTAATGAACGAGCATTTCGGAGCCACCGCTGCAAAATCCACATCACCTTTTAAAGCATATCCGTTTTTATACTGTGGACCTTCCACGCGGGTAGTACCTACATCAATGACTACGGCACCTTCCTTCACCATATCCGCAGTAACCAACCCGGGCTTACCAACCGCTACAATCAGAATATCCGCCTGACGGGTAAAGTTTGCCAAATCCTTCGTGTACTTATGACATACCGTAACGGTAGCTCTTCCTTGTTCCACCAACATCATACTCAGCGGAGCACCCACCAAACGACTGGCACCAATGACGACACAATTTTTACCTTCCGTAGGAATTTCATAACGATGCAACAACTCCATTACACCAAATGGAGTAGCCGGTAACAATAATGGATTCTTGGAAACAATGCTTCCAAAGTTGCGGTTGGTAAATCCATCCACATCTTTATCCGGTCTTATTTTATCCGTGATATGCTCAACTGAAATGTGTGCAGGCAACGGAAGCTGCACAATAAAACCATCCACATCCTCATCGCGATTCACCTGATCAATATGCTTCATGAGCTTATCTTCACTGATGGTATCGGCAAAACGCATCATGGTATAATGAAACCCAACTTCCTTGCAGGCTTTTACTTTAAAGTCGACATACGCTTGGCTAGCGCCATCATCTCCCACGAGGATAATCGCGAGATGAGGGACTTTCTTTCCCTGCTGTTTACGTTCCGCTACTTGATCAGCAATCTCCTTTTTTATTTCTGCTGAAATTTTGCGGCCATCGATGAGCGTATAGGTTTTTGTATCGACCATGGTTACTCAATTTTTAACACTGCCATGAATGCTTCCTGTGGGATTTCCACATTGCCTACCTGACGCATGCGTTTCTTTCCCTTTTTCTGTTTCTCCAGTAATTTCCGCTTCCGTGAAATATCACCACCGTAACATTTTGCAATAACATTTTTTCGAACCGCACTAATATTTTCGCGCGCCACAATTTTTTGTCCGATAGCGGCCTGAATGGCAATCTCAAACATCTGACGAGGAATCAGCTCCTTCAATTTTTCACATAACTTTCTTCCCCACTCTTGTGATTTACCCCGGTGCACGATGGCACTTAACGCATCTACCGTTTCACCATTTAACATCACATCCAGTTTCACCATATCAGATTCACGGAAGCCGATCAGGTGATAATCCAACGAAGCATAGCCCCTGGAAATCGATTTCAGCTTATCGAAGAAGTCAAATACAATTTCTGATAAGGGCATTTCAAACGACATCTCTACCCTGTCGGTGGTGAGGTAGTGTTGGTTTTTGATTTGCCCACGCTTATCGATACATAAGTTAATGATCGGTCCGATGTATTCTGACTTCGTAATGATTTGCGCCTGGATATAGGGTTCTTCAATATATTTTATCCGGGTAGGATCAGGCATTTCAGAAGGTGCGTTGATTTCTACTTCCGATCCGTCCGTTAAAAATGCTTTAAAGGAAACAGAAGGAACCGTGGTGATTACGGTCATATCGAACTCACGCTCTAACCGCTCCTGAATAATTTCCATGTGCAGCATGCCGAGGAAACCGCAACGGAAACCAAAGCCAAGCGCTGCGGATGTTTCAAGTTCCCATACTAAGGAGGCATCGTTCAGCTGAAGTTTTTCCATGGAAGAACGAAGTTCTTCGAACTCTGTGGTATCCACTGGGTAAATACCTGCAAATACCATTGGCTTAACTTTTTGAAATCCGCCTAACGATTCGCCAGGATTTGCAACACTGGTGATGGTATCCCCCACATGAACTTCTTTCGCTACTTTAATACCTGAAATCAGGTATCCAACGTTACCCGCGCTTATTTCATTGCGCGGCAACTTATCAAGTTTTAAAATGCCAATTTCATCGGCACCATATTCCTGCCCTGTGCTGATGAATTTTACCTTTTCCCCTTTTTTAATGGTGCCATTAAACACACGGAAATAAATTTCAATTCCCCGGAATGAGTTAAACACCGAGTCGAAAATCATCGCCTGAAGCGGAGCATGAGGATCCCCCTTTGGAGCTCTTACCCGATGCACAATAGCTTTTAATATTTCTTCAATACCCTTACCCTCTTTTGCACTGGCTGAAAGAATGTCTTCACGTTTACACCCAATCAACTCCATAATTTCATCGGCAACCCCTTCCGGATTGGCATGCGGCAAATCAATCTTGTTCATGATCGGGATAATTTCCAGATCATGTTCAAGCGCCAGGTATAAATTTGAAATGGTCTGCGCTTCAATTCCCTGACTGGCATCGACAATCAACAAAGCACCTTCGCAGGCAGCAATCGCACGGGAAACTTCATACGAAAAATCAACGTGCCCGGGCGTATCGATCAGATTTAACACATAGGTTTTACCATCCAGGGTGTAGTTCATTTGGATGGCATGAGCCTTTATGGTGATCCCCTTTTCTTTCTCCAAATCCATGTTATCCAGTACCTGGGCATGCATTTGCCGTTCGTTAAGGGTGCCGGTAAACTCTAAAAGACGGTCAGCCAGGGTGCTTTTACCGTGATCAATGTGGGCGATTATGCAAAAATTGCGGATGTTTTCCATTTCCCGTCAGTTCTTCAAATTTTCAAACGGCAAAAGTAGGAAAAAAGCAGGTGTAAAAAGGTAGAAATGGGGATTAATCGATACCCGGCTGCTTTAACACAAAGCCTGTTTTTGCTTTCTCATCGGCCACCATTTTGCGTACATCCGACAGAAGTTTTTTGGCATCGTACACGATACCATCCTTCACGGTGTATTTTACTCCACCCACCCGGGTGGCCTTATTGTCATCGGTCAATTTGATCGCTCCCGTTCCATACAATACCTGGAGATTTTCCAAAGGATTTTCCTCTACAATTACAAAATCGGCAAGCTTACCAACCTCTACTGACCCCAAATCCTTTTCAGCTCCTAGTGCCTGGGCACCATATAAGGTAGCCGACCGAATCACTTCAATGGGATGAAATCCGGCTTCTCTCAATAATTCCAGTTCCCGGATAAAAGCAAATCCATACACTTGAAAAATATATCCCGAGTCTGAACCTGTGGTTACCCGGCCTCCCCTGTTTTTATACTCATTCACGAAAGTCATCCACAATCGATAATTCTCGCGCCAGTTCACTTCCTGTTCGGTTCCCCAGGCAAACCAGTATGAGCCGTGTGCCCTGCGGTTGGGCTGAAAGAATGCCCAAAGTTTTGGTAGCGTATACTCTTCATGCCACTCGGCTCTGCGCGCACGGTGTAAATCTCGACTGGCTTCATAGATATTGAATGTTGGATCTAGCGTGAAGTCAAGAGCAAGCAATTCATTCATCACATTATTCCAATGCTCCGAGTACGGAGGTGCGGCTTGCTTCCAAAGTTTTCCCGCTTCCTCGAAACGATGCTGTTCATTTTGATAATTGTAGTCAAGGGGATAATTCTGAATGGTTTGGCCCGTGAACAAGGCTTCGGGTAAACCATACCAATGTTCCATGCTGGTGAGTCCGGCCTTTGCCGAATTAACAACATTCCATCTCGCCACCCCCAATTGCGCATGGTGACAAGCGGAGCGCAACCCTAATTTTTTATTTTCCCGTAAAGCGGCATCCATGATTTCAGGAGCAGCCCCAAAAAACTTAATTCCATCGGCTCCTTTCTTTGCATTTTCCTGGACCCATAATCTTGCTTGTTCAGGGGTGCTGATTGGCTCCTTACTTCCCATACCGAAGGCAGTATAGGCGTACAAGCGGGGAGCGGTAATTAAATTCTTTGCACTTTTTTGCTTTTGGTCAAGGGTCCAATCTAATCCGTTACCGGCTGACGGATCGCGAACTGTAGTTACACCATGACCCATCCATAATTTAAAAACATATTCTGCAGGTGTGCCTTGAGAATCCCCACCACTATGTCCATGCATATCGATAAACCCGGGCATGAGGTACATGCCGTCACAATTCACTTCTTTTCCTCCGGGTTCTAATTTGGGTCTACGGTCAGCATTAATGGGCACGCCTGGAAAGCCCACATTCACGATTCGCTCAATTCGGTTTTGCTTGACGATAATATCAACAGGCCCAACCGGGGGTGACCCGGTACCATCAATTAAGGTTACGCCACGGATGATCAGCTGTGGATAAGGACCATCACCCTCTTTTACTTCCGGTGCTTTCGGAATCTGCGCTGCCACTAAATACCCGGTAAAAAGGAATGAAATAAAAATGAGCTTTTTCATTTGAAGGAATTAGGCGGGGAAACTAAGCAACTTCAGGGGAAAAGAAAATGGGTTTAATGCGTAACGGTTACACCAAATCCGGTCAACTCCCAATCATACTCGCCCAAAACATTGATTTTTATAAGAATTTAAAGTAACTATAACTAAATAATTACCACCGTGTTACATCGAAATATCACTCGAAACCTTGGACTCATTTTTTTGATCCTCACCAGCACAGTAGCAGTTGGTCAAAAGGCAACTGACACAACACAATTGGAAACACTTTTTGGTAAAGAAAACCTGCGGGCACAAGGTTACGGTAGTGCTCAACTGGGGTTTTCAAAATTGGATGAGACCGGAGTACTCTTGGTTGTGGCCGAAGGAGGTGTCATCATCAACAGAAAAATTGGCGTGGGCGCCACGGTTACAGGAATTGTTTCCTCCCAAACAACTGATATATATTATGCTGCCTATGATGAAGAGACAGCGGCTGTCGTAAGGGGTATCTATGGGGGTGTAAAATTTGAACCCTTATTAAAACCTCATAAGTTGGTGCATGTTGGATTTCCTACCGTGGTGGGTGGAGGGATGCTATTTTACATGACAGATCGTTCAAATTATGTTGACACTAACGGAAAGTACAATCGCAGAGAAATTGATAGCGATGCCTTTTTCTATATTGAGCCTGGCGCAGCCATTGAGTTTAACATAACTAATTTTATGCGCTTCGAGTTGGCCCTAACCTATCGCTATACACCGGGCCTTTCATTAAACAGCACTCCAGACAACGGATTTAATAAAGTCACCACGTACATAAACTTTAAGTTTGGGAAATTCTGACGATCACAAATTATTTGTTGGCTCTAACCGATACAAGAACTTAGCCAGTTCATTTTCCACTTTATCCCGATCGCTCCACCACGTTCTACTAAAGATTCGAATGTATTCCCAATTTTTATGTTGCAGCAAAACCGGAATATATACATGTGGTTCCTTGGAAGTAAAAGAAGAATAATACAACTCATCATCTGTCAAAATAACGCCTGCAAACTGCTGATGATCCTTGACTGCTAAATCAGAAAAAGGAAGAGCATGAGTAGACAATGTAAAGTCTGTTTTATTTCTGTTGACCCATTGGGTAATGTGATCCTTTAAATACCATGATGTGGGGTGCATCGGTGGTTGGTTATCCTGAAGTATAAATTTGCCAGCGGCAACTTCACGGGCATACTCCAGGTACTTTCTTAAAAGTTTTGGTCCTTCATTTTTTATGCCTTGAAGTTTGATATCTTCAGGAGCAATACTCGAAAGGATAATAATTTTTTCCCGCGCACGGGTGATGGCTACATTTAAGCGATTCTCACCGCCCGCTATATTCAAACTTCCAAATTGCATATTCATTTTACCCTCCTTATCGGGGGCATACCCGATGGAAAAAATGATGGTGTCCTTTTCATCTCCCTGAACATTTTCAATATTCTTCACAAATAGGGACTCAGGAATGGTTATACCTTCTTTACTGCATCGTGTCTCCAATAAATCCATAATCAGCATTTGTTGAGGAGCATTGAAAGTGATAACGCCAACTTCCTTTTCAGGATATGCTTTCATTTCCTTCAGTACACGATCCACTACATGTTCAGCCTCTACCGTATTGGTCTGACCCTCCCATAATCCCTTTACCGGGTGAAATTCAATACAGGGTACTTGCGTATTTACTACTTTTTTATCCGGTAGTAATTTCAGTCGACCCTCATAAAAAAACCGGTTGGAGAAATCTATGAGGGGTAAGGCTTTACTTCGGTAGTGGCCCTGAAGATGAACGGTTGGTAAATAATGATCTGCGAGCTCCAATAAAGAATCAACCTCCTCATCCGGGCTTTCTGACTCGTCTTCCCACCGCACCTGGTATAATTCAAACGGTCGCAATTGTTTGACGTCTCCTGCAATTAATACTTGTTTACCCCGATACATGGCCGGAATTCCACGTTCTGAAAAGCATTGTGAGGCCTCATCAAAAATGACCACATCGAACAACTCCTGCATGGGAAACACAGCAGACACAGACTCGGGTGAAGCCATCCAACATGGCATGAGATTAAACAATTCTTCTGCATACTCCGCAATCAGCTTTCGCACCGGCCAAATTTTCTTCTTCTTGGTAGCCTGGTGATGCAGGTCGCGATACGTTACTCTGTTGTTCAATCGGTTGTACTCGATGCGTTCATACACGCGTTCGCGTGCACGCAACATTAAAATCTCAACACTCAGTTTCTCCTTTTCCTCGACCACATGCTGAAGTTCAGCCTGCATCTCCTCCATTTCAAAAGTAGAGACAGAGCGAAGAATAGGATACTTTGTTTCAATGTGTTCAATCCAGGCTAACCTCACGCTATTTTGAAACACCCTGGCCAACTCATCATCCTCCCAACGACCAACAGTTTCATACAATTTTGAAATGACTTCGTGTTCGTAACTTGTCATTGACTCCTTTACCTGATCGAATGCAATAAGGTTATCAAAATCGGACTTCAATATTTTAATAAAATCGTTTTCACGCTGAGGTTCTAAAATAAGCTGAAGTACCTGGAAGGGTGTTAGAAAGACCTGCCAATCATTACGTTTGAAAGGGATCGTACTAATAATGGTAAATACAGATCGCAAGGCATCCTGAAACTGATTACGTGCATATTTCTGAACATGAATGGCATCTCGAATTTCCCGGAGGGAACTGAAAATAAGTTTTGCCTGAATTGCCCTTTCTTGTTTAGAGAACCAGTTTTTAAGTGCTTGTTGCTGGTGAACGTCCGGCATCTCCAGCAACCAATTCTTTTTTCGAAGGGCGGTTAGGTGGTGTTCCAGATTCAGTCGATTGTCAATGCGTTGCTCCAGCGCAGTGAGGCCCTCTTTGTTATATTTCAAATCGTTGCCAATCAGGACTCGCTTCAGGAAAAACTTTTGATCGGAGAATAATTCCCACCGGATGAGCCGAATTAAATTTCTGCGAGTCTCCATTCGTTGTTGGAGCGCAACCTGGCATTGCCCGATTTGATTATTCTGTAGTGTTGACTCCACTCCCACCCCTTCAAAACAATTCATACACACCCTCGCCATGTTTTGCAACCACAGCAAACTGGTTTCATCCTCCTTTTCGGTTACCATTGCCTGGAAATACCGGAATATCATATCGTCTTCCAGTAACCCCAGCATCTCCTCTACCTCCCGCTGCCGTTGCAATAAGGCTTCACATTCCTCAAGATTAATATTGATGGAAAAAAGTTTGTTCAGTTCATCCTGCACGTATTTCTGGTACGTTGGTATCTCCTGAACAATATTCTCGATCTCTCGCAAATGACTCAGCTGATGACGGGCAAACGATTTTCTGTTTTTCCAGGGGTGATCATTTGTCTCCAATATGTTAGCATATTTTGCATATCGCTTGAACTTCGTAGTTACATCTTCAAGCGTAGAGAAAGTAAAATACTGGTACTCCTGACGGATGTTAATGCTGGTTGCTGTAGGGTCAGATTCCAGGTAAAGCTCTTTAACACTTGTTCCACAATCCTGTTCACTAAACAAGGCTTCCCGAAACTCGTCAAGGGACTCTACCAATTGATCAATTCTACGACTGATCTGAAGAAACCTTCGCTCGACCTGGATGGCATCAATGCTTCTGTTGCGTGCTTTATAGTCCTCTATCCGATCAATTTGTCTCGCAATTTTCTCATAGATTTCTTTTCGGTCGTTTCGAAAATCATGAATCAATCCGAGAAAATCGGCCAATTCATTTTTTTTGAGTCGGGCATACACAACATCCAATGCCACACGCTTCTGACATACCAATAATACTTTCTTTCCGGAAGCAATGGCATCTGCCAAAAGATTGGCTATGAGCTGCGATTTACCTGTGCCCGGTGGACCTTGCACCACTACCGATCGGCCATCCTTAACCATGCGTAAGGCTTGTTCCTGATAGGCATCTAACGGAAAGGGCGCGTAAATTTTTTCTTCCTTAACAGCAGAAATCCACTTCGCGACTTCCTTTGATTTATTTTGGGTGCGCTTCGAAAAGAAATCCTCCAAATCCGTGAAGGACTGATCTTCAATTAACTGTAGGTAATCAGGAACGAGTTGAGAACCCGCTTGTGGAAAGATGCCCAGTACGGCTTCCTGAAATAATTTTATCTCACCTGTCTGATGTAACTCCTCAAATTCTTTCTTTTTAAATTCATGGAAGGGGGCAAGGTCGTCCGTAAAAGTATCGGGGTTAAAATTTAATTCAAGCGTATCGCGCAATACCTGATACAACTCCGTCCGGAAAACTGTAGCGTCTGAATCGAAGTCCTCAAAAGAGGTATCCATTAACTCCTCCTCAAGTTTTACTTTATTATAAAAGGAATATGCCAGCAGGAATGACTTATTGAAGGTTATACCGGCATCGGCACGGAGATGAATTACCCAGTGATTGTTTTCCAGTGTGATCGAGACCGGAAAATAAAGTAACGGGCAACGCACTAGGGTTCCATCAGAAAACTTACCTCGCACCATCGGCCAACCCACGTGTAAATCTGTGGAGCCACGTTCTTCAAAAATAAACTTATCAATCCGCTGCAGACGCTTTAATTTTCTACTTGCCTCATTAACAGTCTCCATCCTACTGTCTAATACAGGGCAAATTTTCTTTGATTTTCCTGCAATAAGAGACTTGATAATCTCAAAACCTTTTTCTCCATTTAAAAAACTAAATTGTTGAAGATCGATGAGCTGTTCACTGCGCACATGAAGCAACAAAAGCGAGCGATTGTTCCCGCTTAGCGAGGTGAGCCTGCGCAAGTAGGTTTTAAAAATATGATTGGCTGTATTAGTCAATGCCTTTTGAGATAATCACTCAACAGTCAAGTACGGATAAATTCTATCGAATACCTTCTTCTCCAGCACTTGAATTTTTTGAAGATCATCAACGGTTTGAAATTTACCATGTTGAAACCGATAAGTGACAATAGCCTTAGCCATTTTCCGTGAAAGATAGGGATGAGTGGCCAGTTCGTTTTCCTCCGCGGTGTTGATATTGAACTTTCGAGGCTCGAACTCGTCCAATAAAAATGAACGTTTTATAATACGATTAACCACCACGGAATCCAGTCCATAGATTTCATTCAATTGATCCTTAGAAACAAATCCACCCAAACTTTCACGATACTTCACAATACGTTTTGACAATATAGGCCCAATACCATAAATGCTTTGGAGGAGTGTAGTATCAGCACTATTAAGGTCAAACAGAATAATTTCATTCTTCCTAGTGGTTGACACCTCATTTTCCGGATATGTAATTTTTCCCGGAAGTTTTATGAATGGAGTTAAATTCAGATAGAATACTGAATCCATTCCATACAATTTTTTTAAATCAGACTTGATCCGGAATTTTCCACCCTTGTTCCGGTAGTTCAGCAGCCTTTTAGTTAATCCTGCTGAAAATCCAAGGGCTTTAAGGTCCTCTTCTGTTGCCGTATTGGGGTCAAACTCAAAAAAAGAAATGGTTATTTCCTCATCAAAGGGAACGCGGCTATTCTCCTGCTTTTGCGATTCCCATTGTGCCGTTAAACTATCCAGCATTATGCTTTCCTTGGAGAAATCTTGTGGTTGATGACTTACCCACCACCGATACAGTGGCTCGGAAAATAGAACCACCACCATAATTACTAATAACCCAACAAATCCATTCGTTTGGGCACGTGAGAATCCAAAGAAATTTCTGATTTGGCGCCTTAGGCTTTTCACTACTCAACTTTCTTAAAAATATGTTCTTATCAAAATACTTCCTCCATTTTATCAGACCGGTTTTGTAATTATCTTTCAACCTCTTCGACTTACTCAACACAGTTAACCTTGACTGAAGCCCAGGAAAAATCATTTATCACCCTCATAAAGGAGCATCAAGGGCTCATTCATAAAGTCTGTATTCTGTATGAAACAGACAAGGAGGCGCGCAATGATTTATTTCAGGAGATTGTGCTTCAGCTGTGGAAGTCTTTTTCAACCTTCAGGGGTGACTCAAAAATTACGACATGGATGTATCGTATTGCCCTGAACACTGCTATATCGGGATTGCGCAAGCTGGGGAGAAAAATTAAAACGGAGGAGCTCAATGATCATCATTTCAATATTTCCGATACTCACTCCGATCATCGCGAGGATGACTTACAAAGATTACAATGGGCCATTCGCCAGCTTAGTGAAATTGAACGTGCTATGGTGATGATGGCACTGGATGAAATACCCTATGAAGAGATCGCAGAGACGATTGGTATTACTCAGAATAACGTAAGAGTGCGCATGAACCGTATTCGTGAAAAACTACGTAACCTTATCCGCTAGTGTATGGAACTGGAAGACCTGAAGTCGATATGGAAACATCAAAAGCCCGGCCTTGAATCAAAGCAGGAAGAAGAAATTGCTTCCATGCTCAAGGGGCGAAGTAACTCCATCATTAGTAAACTGAAACGCAGTGTATGGTTTGAGTTAATCTTTACCATCGTCTGCGGAATTGGATTGGGAATTTATGCGCTGACCTTAGAGGGTGGGGCGTTAATGTGGACGATTATTTCGCTGATCCTTTTGTTTATCTCCTATCTTTTCTATTATGTCAAAAAAATTATCCTATTAAATCAATTTGATCCCTCCAGCGAAAATCTGAAAAGTAACTTGCAGAATTTACTGGAACGCCTTACGGTATATTTAAACTTTTACAAAAAGAGTTACGCAGTGCTGTACCCGGTGTACTTCTGTCTGGGTTTACTTTTTGGAGCGTTGGAGAGAGGAATGGATGATTTTCTCCACCACATCAGTCAACCCAAAACCATTCTTATTCTTATTGCGCTTGCCGGGCTATTCTTTTTATGCACCGTTTGGATCACAAACTGGTACCTCAAAAAATTATATGGCAACCATCTCGATAAGCTAAAGGACCTCTTACACGAACTTCAAGGCTAGTTTTTTACCCCAAAAGCCCTCCTTTTACCCCAGTAGAATGCCCGCAACCAAAACCAGGGCAATACTTTTTCAGTTTAATCGACTATTAGAAGGCATATCTCACGCTGAGGAATTAGCTTTATGGGTCAAATCAATTTACCATCTACCACACCAATTGAAATCGAAATGGGCCTGGGTGAAAAACTGAATTCTCCATTTCCGTATTACCTGAATGACGACAGGAAGAACACGATATTATCATTAGGTGTAGGGCTATTCGTTGTCTTTTTTCTTCACGCATACAAGCCACAAAATAACTTTGACATTGTTCTGACTTCGGTCCAAAAGACCATGTTTGGCGGAATCGCCTTTTTGGTACTTTATTTCAACATCGTGTTGGTCCCTAAAATCCTGAATATCGCTTTTCTCGATCCTGTGAATTGGACCGTTAAGAAATATATTCTTCACACATTTTGGATTTGCCTGATGATCGCTATCATAAACACAGCGGTGGATAAATTCCTTATTTGCCCAGAAAAGCCACTCGCTGAAATCATTTTCCACATCTGTATTCAGGTGGGGCTCACCGGAATCATTCCCATAACCTTTATGGCATTACTTTTCAGAAGCAATTTGTTACAACAAAACCTGAAGAGTGCCATCAGTGCAAACCGGGAGTTGGATAAGATCCAAACTCTTAAGAAAGAAGTGTCAAAAAACTCAAATGCCATTACCCTGTTCTCTGACACCAGCGAAACCCTGACGTTTAACCTCCCCGACCTGTTGTTTATTGAAGCAGATGATAATTACTCTACCGTAGTTTGGAAGAATGGCCATGGAGTCGAAAAAAAACTACTTCGGGTGAATCTTAAGAATATTGAAAGTCAGCTTAACAATTCATTTACCCTTCGCTGCCACCGTTCTTATATTGTTAACGTGCACGCCATCAGTAACATGACCGGTAATACTAACGGGTATAAACTACAAATCAGAGACTCTGAATTTTCTATTCCTGTATCACGACCGAAAGGAAAAGAAGTAATGGAAAAAATCAGCCAACTTCGAAGTATGATGGAGTCCTATTAAGGAAACGATTCACCCCACTGAATTTCAACTTACCCCAACACACTGCCGCACACCCCAAACCCGTCTCCACTGACTACAATGTCATACTAACCTGAATCATTCAATACCCTAAGGCGTATTGTTGTATGTAACAAACAACATACAACCATGAAAAAAATATTCCCCTTCATTCTCATTTTATCCGTTGCGGTCGTAAGTGCTGCGATTGCTCAGGACAAAACGGCTCCACGCACAGAGTATTCGGTTTCCCTTTCTGAAAAAGTAGTGAACCTGAAGCCAGGTGAAACCAAACCAATAACTGTTTCCTTGTTGAAATCGAAATCATACTCACGCTCAAAAGCGAAACTAGGCCTATCCTCAATATTACCCGAAGGTATTACCGTTGCCTTTGAACCTGCTGAAGGGGTGTTTGACGAAAGCGTTGCCTCTATTTCTGCAAATTCAACGGCTAAAGATGGCGAGTATCAGATCATCATTAAAACCACAATTAATAATAAAATAAAAGGATCGATTGTGAAAGTAGTGGTAGGAGGTGGTATGGAAAAAGCGATAACGGCTAACTAGTTCTTTTGCCGGCTGAGCTTATTGAATACTTCAGATAGGCTCAGTCTGGCAACTTTTTAAAAAACATTCTATTCTCAGCCAGGCATAGCGAGAGTTCCTTGTATACTGTTGTTAACGACTGCAGAGAAAAATCGCCACTCAACGCATTAATAATTCGAGTGGATAGTGAACCCTTACTCAGGATAGTCTTTAACGCTGCTTCACGTTTCGGTAAATCACCGTTATTTCGTAGTTGCTGATGAATATGTTGCCAAAGCTCGCCAGCCGTTGAGGATTTTGCTTCCATCCCAAATACAGCCAAATACTGACGGTTATTAATTACTGCTTGCTCGGCTTTTTTTACACCTTCATCCAGTATAGCGGCTAATGGCTCAGGTTGCCACTTCTTCTGCTCCTCATGACTAATGAATCTCTCATCCACCAGCGACTTTATCGTTTTAATAACCAGTGATAGAACAGCCAGATCTGCGGCAGGGCATTCCTGCACATCCATTAAACGAATTTCAATGGATCCCCGATCGAAACGGGAAATGGCGCCTCGTGAATTCACCCATACAGGATCGAGTATTTCCTCCGGATCATATGTACGGATGTCAGTTTTGATTTTCTCGTAAATAGTTTGCTGGTATGAGTCTCCGGAAAAGACAGCTTCCGGAATCACCTCCCCGGTAATAGACGGGATCTTTTTCTGGTTTTCCTTATAATACTTTAGCCGGGTGTCCAGCAAGCCCGTAAATTTCCCATCAATGATGGGTGAACTCCCACACAATGCCGGCAGAATTGGTAATACCAGTCGAATGGCGGCATGCAACTTTGCAAATTCGACTTCATCATAAAAGGGCAAATTTAGGTGCGTGCTTTGCAAATTTGACCAGCCATGCCCTCTGCAATCAAAAATTCGATTGTAGACTTCGTATACCTCATTGTTGTCATGAGGCCATAGTTTTGCATCATGCAAGGGGTTCATCCACGGGTGGGCTGCTGTGGGCAGCAGCATGGCATTCCATTGTGATAGAATTGTGTTGATCCGTTTTACATTTTCAACAAACGCCCTTTCAAGTAAATCAAAGTCATATTCTGGATTGGTGGATTTTAATTCGATGACATGCAGTACCAATTCATTTGACCAGGTCACGATTCCATTCTCAAAATCACTTCCGTAGTGACCCAATTCATGTTTTAGCAATTCATCCGCAATGGGCTTGGTGGATAATGTTTCCCGATCCACGACCATATACTCCAACTCTACACCATAGCCTTGGAAAAGATGAAGACGTGGCATTATTTATCCGATTTGATTTTGTTCAGAAAAACTTCCATAATGGTGGCGTATAATTTCTCCTTTAAAATTTTATCCTCCGTGCCAGAATCAATATTTGGATTGTCGTTAATCTCAATTACATAAAATTTACCATCCACTTCTTTCATATCTACCCCGTAGAGACTCTTACCAATCAATGATGTAGCCTTTAACGCAGTTTTAATTAATCCTGCCGGAGCCTGATCTACAGAAATACTTTCCACCAACCCATCGCGCGAACTTTCCTGTGCATTCCAGTTCACAATCTGCCAGTGCTCAGAAGCCATAAAGTACTTACAGACATAAAGGGGCTGTCCGTCAATTACACCCACTCGCCAATCAAAAGGAGTAGGTAAATATTCCTGAGCAATCAGAAGTTCAGAGTCTTTAAACATCGTTGTGGTAACGTTTTTATACTCTTCCTTATTCTGAATCTTAAATACCCCCTTACTAAACGCTCCATCAGGTTGTTTTAAAATGAACGGATAGGAAAGCTTATCGGGCAGTGACTTGAAGTTTTCCTTACTGATCACAAACGACTTTGGAGTAAGAACTTTATTGGTGTTGAGTAATTCAAACAGATAAACCTTGTTTGTACATTTTAAAATAGAATCCGGATCATCAATCACTGCCAACCCGAGTGATTGTGCTTTTTTTGCAAACCGAAACGTATGATGATTGACAAAAGTGGTTTCACGGATAAACAGCGCATCGAATTGAATTAATTTATCCAGGTCATTTTTTGTAATCAGTTCTGTATAAAACCCGGCCTGATCTGCGGCCCGCACAAAACGCTGAATCGCTTTTTCATCGGAAGGTGGGTAAGCTTCCTGCGGATTAATTAAAATTGCGAGGTCGTATTTCTTTTTATCGGGCCGTGTTTCACGCTTGCGTACAATATATTTTTCAAGGCCTTTTCTAAGTAGAGGCCGATCGGCTTCCGGTACTTCTCCCAAACTCAACGGCTTAATACTTTGCAACAACCACTTATTCCGTTTACTAAACGCAGCGCGCAATGATGGAGCCTGAATGTATTGAAATAACTGACTAGCCAGTTTGTTTAAGTGTTCAGACTGTGTAATCCCAAAGTAAATATTAAACTCCACACGGTCACCTGTTTCACTTTTAAACGCGTTCTGAATAAGATTATCAAAATCTTGCGAATCCTCCCGGAGAATAGACGGAAATCGTAAGTCCTGAATCGTAGAAACACCCGGCAACACTTTATGGTGGCGGGCTTCCGCCAAAAGCGAAACATAATATCCCAAACTTTGATATTGGTACGATTTGCAAAGGTTAAGTACTTTCAAGCCCTTCGTTTCCTGGTACGCTTCACCTGAAATATACTTGGCAGGCGAAATTACCTCCACGTCATCAAGACTGAATTGCCACACATCCGGATTTTCAATGACAATAAGTTTGGGCATCAGGCTTTGGTGATCATGGTTTTCTTTCTCGGTTCAACAACCAGTACGTTGGCATCATAGGTTACAATACCCAGCATAATGCTGTTGATGAGCCTTGGGAAACTCACATTGTAAACCTGACCTCGGCCAAGGGGATTGGGTGTCATTGGGTCAGCAAGGTACACGGTATTTTTTTCTTCTTCATATCCACTGATGATCACAAAGTGACCCACCGGTTCTCCTTTAATACTGTCATATACATTAAACTGGGGAATTTCACGTGGCGAGTCATATAAGTAGGTGGCACTAAGGCCCGTCAAAAGAGGAATGGATCGTTTTAGGTAACTTTTGATAAGTTTTTCATCCAGTTCATGGTATTTCAATTCTCCTCCGCTTTCTAAAAATTTAATGTAGGCCTTGGAAGCCGTTTGAAGTTTCCTGCGCTTGTATTTGAAATTCATTTGCTTTCGCAGATAATGAATAATTTCTTTGGAGTCATGTTTAAACCAGGATGGATCGAATACATTCAGGTTGTAGGTATAGATGTAGGCTTTATACCCTCGTTGCAAAGCATGATTGCCCAGCATCACGGCTAAGGTTCCACCGGCCTTTAACTGCTTCACTTCTCGAATAACCTGCTTGAGCGAAATATCTTCCCCATAATATTGATAGAGGGCATGCAAGCAGGTGGGACCACACGTCACCTCATCGGGTTGCGATTGAATATCAAAATCTAAGGATAGCTCTTTCCGCATCGTTAAAAATTAAGAACCTTGGTCAGGAAAAGATCAACCACCTCCACCAAAATCAAAATGATGATTATCCATTCTAACAGATTACTCTCTCGTTGATGGATAATCTCCCGAAAGACAGTAAGATTGTCTTCAATGATCCTGAGAGTATACTCTACTTCGTTGAACCGTACCCGTAAATCAAAATGCTTAATCAACCCCTTGTGAAGTTTATCGAGATATTCATCATCCCACACCAGCTCGGGGGAATCGAAGATGTAAATATTTTCAGCAATGTCATTTTGTGTATTCAGGGCCCTTCCTAAAAACCGCATCATGTTATTTCGGCTGATCTTCAATTTCCCGGTGGATTCCAATTGGTTAGCAAACCCCTTCACTTCCGTGAGCAGGATTTCGGTAACACCATGGTAATGGTCCAATGCTACAGACTGTGCCAGGTTAAACATGGTAATGCGGATCACTTTATCATCGAGCCTGGCCACCACAACTTCATCGAACTCAAATGCTACCTCACTTCCCGTCTGCACACTGATTTCATGATCATCGCGCAACCAGTTTGTTACCGGATTTTTCTGATAAGCCTGTATGGCTTTTATCGACCATTTCATTTCCTCCTCGGTATAGCCCGCAAACACAATCACCCCGAAATTGAAAAAGTATTGAAACTTACTGGTGCTGAAACTATAAAAGAGCTCGGAGGACGAATCAGCCAACGGTTTAATATCCAGGAATGCCTTAATCCCCTTTATATCCAATTGGTTGGCAACCAGAAACGCTGAAAGTTTGATGGTTTGACTCATGAATAGTGAATCATAAACTTAAATTAATGCATCTATAAATCACATTACTACTAAATTCAGGATATTTGAAGCTGAAACCTATTCATATGCAGAAATTCATTGGCATTATACTACTCACTTTCATCTCCTCTTGGGCTTTGGGCTGGGGCGCCACGGGGCATCGCGTTACCGGGTACATTGCCGATAAACACATTACTAAAAAGACACGGATAGCCTTACAACGTGTATTAGGACAACAATCACTAGCCATGGCCAGTACGTGGATGGATGAGATCCGATCCGACTCTACTTACGATTATGCGGTAGACTGGCATTGGGTAACTATTCAGGATGGAGAGACTTACGAACAGTCAATCAAAAATCCTAAAGGAGACATCATCCAAACGATGGAGCGAATTATCGCAGAGTTAAAATCAAAAAAACTAAGCCCGAAAGACGAAGCCGAAAGGTTGAAGATGCTGATTCACCTTATTGGGGACATTCATCAACCCTTACATGTTGGCGGAGGTAGTGACCGGGGTGGTAATGATGTGAAATTAACCTGGTTTCGTACGGATAGTAATCTTCATCGTGTATGGGACAGTGATATGATCGATGACACTAAATTAAGCTATACCGAGCTGGCAGAATCGCTGCACAAACCCGATGCTGTTCAGGTTAAAACCCTTCAACAGTCTTCCGTACGTGATTGGGCAACTGAAAGTATGGGCTATCGAAAGCAAGTATATGACATTGGCAATGGCAAGTTGAGTTATCAATATCAATACAAATATTTCGGCATTGTACGCGAGCGTCTAGCCCAAGCCGGTATTCGTTTAGCAGGTGTGTTGAATGAGATTTACGGGTAAGAAAAAAGCCCACCTTCGCTAAAGCTTCGGTGGGCGTTGTAGCCCCAAGGTTACGAATATCGAACCGGTTTATTGAAAATTTAAAGAAATTTTCAGATTTAAATATTCAAGATTTTAAGGATGTATTTAAATGAGAATCAAAATCAAAATTATCTAATCTGAAGGCTTTCAATATGCCTTCCTTCTTGTCACCTGATACCAAAATTGAGGAGATTGCGCCTTCCGAATCAGCTATCGGTGCCCCACTTGCTCCCTCGTAATATTCATCTCCCTGGAATTCGCGATTTGGTTTGAAATAATTAAAATTATCATCCTGACGTATCAATTCCATACCCACTTCATAGCACAGGTAGACTGGTACAACATAACCATTTTCATCCTTTGTAAACTCATAGTTATTAATAACTGCAAAAGCATGAGGCTCCTTCGCATCTGCATTTTTGAAAGGTGCTTGGTATTGTATAAAATCTATTCCATCAAATTTCTCGATATCCTTTTGATATAACTCAATTGGAAGCTCACTAAAAGCAATATCAATTTTGCTCTGTTTATAGAAAACCTTGAATTTTCCTGCATTGATTTGAAGCATATGACCCTTGTCGTCTTGTATCCGTGTCTCAATGAAACAACCATTCTTTGGCATTTTATGACCTGCGGTAATTAGCACTGGCCGATCTATTTTTGGGTTCTTATAAAGAAAACCAGACGACCGTCCTTTCAACTTTTGTTGCTTGCTCCATTTAGCAATTCTGAAAGTCAATTTCGTCAGAACATCGACTAATGCTCCAGCATTTGCATGAATTCTCTCCTCTTGAGTCATAAAGCGAATTGGTTTCCAGATGTGATAATAATAAAAAAGGAGCTACGCTCTCGCATAAGCTCCTTTTCGGGCTCCTACATCAATATTTTGGGCAAAAATAATAGCCTTTCCTAAATCACCGTCAATAACCCACGAATAAATCCTACCTCGGTCAGGTATTCGACCTGGGGATCGCTTAGACCTTTTTTATCAGTCGTGGATACGATTTCAAAAGGAACAATCAACTCGCTATCCATGAACTTTTTAAGTTCCTTAGAGAGCGCCCTTTGGTTGTCCTTGGTAAAAATATACTGACCCCTCGGATCACGAATAATGTTGCCCTTGTCATCCGTACTGCAATAATCAATGTTGAGGTCTTCCAGCTTATCATTGTAAGCCTCGACAAAAGACGAGGCGTTTTTCAAAGTCTGGTTTCTGGCATGTTCTAACTTGGTGCCAGCAGGTGCTGGGGTATCCATTAATGCCGTAATGAGTTTGTAAGCTTCTTTGTTTGTCATGAGTGATACTGATTTAATATTTTCCTTCTGCGTTTCCTTTTAAGATTGATTGCTCAATCAGCCAATAGACCAAATCAGATATTTTAATATCCTTCAAGGCTTCTCTGATTTCATTTGGCATTGAGCTAATACCTGGGAATGAATTCAGTCCGATGTTTTGCCAGTACTCAAGTTCTGTAATGGCATTCGTTGCTTCTGAACCCACTTCAATTCCTGTTAGTTGACTAGTGAATTTCCCATCTGTTTCCTTTGTGATTTGTTTGGGAAGAAATAGTTGCCGTTGAAGTTCATTGTTTGGTACTATTGGGTTACCGTCTCCTTCTGTGAATTCCAGGATTATTCCATGTCTCATCTCCAAATTGCTCTTAATGATGAGATAGTCATGAATAACCTTTTTTCGTTTGTTAGTTGTTGAATCTAATTCTGGAAGATTCACAACGATTGAATTTCTACTCATAAATATTCTATGTTAAAATTTTACTGTTCTAACTACTCCTGATGGTGTAACAAACTTGAGATCCTCACCAACGAAGTATAGCCTTCCTACTCCAGCGATACTTGCAGGATCAATTGTGACTTGCCCAAGTGAAACAACTCCGTCTTTGTTAACCGAGAATTTTAACTTCAAGGAATTGCTCACTGTGTCATACTTGAAAGCCTCTACAAATGCTCCGGTTGAACCAATGTTTTCTTCCATTCTTAGGAATGCGCCTGTATGGTCAAACCCGTTTAAAACAGCATTGTGTTTTCGAATGAGTAACATTGGCTTGGTAGTACCTCCCATCATGTTGTTTCCAGTTGTGCTGTACTGAAGCCACATGAGGTAACCATCATAGTTATAAGTGCCAAGTGATTGTTGTGGACTTATAAACAAACCATTGGCTTGTGTTTGTCCTGGAGATATTATCATCCCTGTCCTTTCAGAACCAAGTGGAACGATATACAGAGCTGCACTAATTATGTAGCTCCCATTTAGCAACAAGGCAGTTGCTCCGGCATGAGCAGAGCCATCCGTGCTTATGGTGGTTACTGGTGTGGTGAAAGTCATTCCCGTACCATCAAAGAAAATTCGACTACCGGTAGAGCGAAAGGCATAAGCCTGTGCATTTGCATTGGTTGCCCTTACGTCTGCAAAGAATCCATCTACAAAATGATTGGTTACACTTGCAAGGGCTGTATATATCTGAGCACGGTTATAATTTGGATAACTATCATCTATGGGCAAACTTATCTGACCATGAAATGCAGAAACAAATCTGCTTTGTTGCCCTGTATTGGTTCCTTGAAGAATATACCGATAGCCGTATCCTGTATTGTAGACATCATTTGGACGTACAAGAATGGCAGTATTGGCATAACCTGCTGGAGATATCCTAACCATTTCTGTTTTGGTGCCTCCAAATTGATAGTCAGTAATTTCAAGTGTTGCATTGATGTTGTTTGAACTCAACAAAAATTCGTAACCTCCATACCCGCTCAAGTAGCTGTTAATCCGAAATGAATTTTTTACTGCTCCATTTCCCTCTTCACCAAGAGTGATTGAGAAATTCCCATCTCGAAAGAATGCAGAACCAGAAACTCCAAGTGCGGCACTACCAGGTTTGATGACTTGAAATTTATAACCATTGAATCCCAGGTTAGCAGTTGTTCCAGGTAATTGAAAGTTGCAACTCTCTGCACCCACAACAATCTGATCATTAAGAACCCGACCAAGCACTAATGTATTAGGTGTGCGCACCGCAGCACCTGCGCCAATCACAGTCATGTAACTCTGACCACCACCATTACTTACAATATCTCCAAGACTGTTGTATGCTCTCGTACCAGAACCAAGTAAGGTATTGAAGGAGTTTGACCTTGCATTTTGTGCATCGTATCCAACAAGCGTATGGTCAGTTCCGCTTTGTCCTGCTGATGCTCCGGCAGATGCACCAATCATTGTATTTCGATGACCAGTATTGAAACCGATCATGTTACCCGCCCGATAGCCGATATACACGCAGTCACTAAAGCTCGTGCCATTGTTATCAGAAGAACCTGCCTCTGAACCAACCACTACATTTCGTGTAAGCCCTCTCGCAGGATTTCCTCCAGTACTATATGAAGCGTTGTAACCGATGATAGTGTTGTCACTTCCAGTATCGACCAGCCTTGCACCTACCGAGCCAGAGGTCAGGATGACATTTTTAAGTCCCGTCATCCCTTGCCAACCGCCATTAACAAGTAAGTTAGGTCGATCCTTATTGACAAATAGCTTTCCGGTATTCGTCACCCCAAAGATTAAATTCAAAGTAGGATCATCAATGAAAACAGAAAAACCTGCTTCTAATGTTGACGCAGCTCTAATGTGCAAACGACCGCCCACTGCTCCTGAATGACCGATTAATAAATTGCCCGATAAATCAAATCTCCCTCGTTCAATACCATTGGTTATAAAGGGAAGTGGAAAATTATCCTTCGTACCAATAGACTTAGTGGCTCCCACATTATTTCCATCCTGTACCCATGCTGAGAGAATTGGTTGAAGTAGATTGTAAATCTTTTCTAAGGTATCAGCAACAAGGGGAGCATTTCCTTTTAATGCGGTAATCGCATTTTGAAGGTCTTCCGTTTTTATCAAGTCAGCATCGGAGAGAATTGCGTTCAACTCTGCAAGCGTATCAATATCATCTGCCTTCAGATATGTTAATCCTTGAATGATGTTAAATAACTTTTCAAGCGTATTTCCAGCATCCGGAACATTCCCTTTCACCGTATTGATAGCAGATAAAATATCTTCGGTCTTCATCAAGTCTGCATCCGTTAAGATTGCATTCAACTTGGCAAGCGTACTAATATCACTCTCCCTTAGATAATCCACATTCTGAATCTTTAAGTAGATGTTGTAAAGCAGTTCCTCTGAAGCAGTATGAAATGGAGGTTTAGGAATACTCATAATCGCCCATTTGGTTTGAATACCCATCCTAAAGCAATAGCAGCGAAAACAGTTGTCGCAGTTATTACTCGCTTAAGCGTAATTCTTCGGAGAGATCTAAAATCAATCAACGTGTAACTGAACTTATTTCCATAAAGCTTTGCATGATTTTTACAAAGCTCCATGAACACCAGAAAGTCATCCGCACTTTTAAACACCTGGCATCCGGCTGAATACCTATCAATGGATTTGGTTGTACCTGAAACAGAGGCTCTGTGAATGTTGATTCCAAAATGTCCTGTCTGTTTTTCGCCATTGTTAAAATCCAAAATGGCATCGCGGTCGTAATCGCGTATTACTGTAACTGGTTTTTGCTGAACAAGAGCTTCATACTTTCCTCTATGCTTTCCAATCGCATAAGCATCTACATTCTGGCCTTGTGCAAGAATGGCAGTACCTTGAGGGTATGATGGATTGTTCAACCAAAATGTCCCAGGGTCAGTTGTGGCAGGATAGATGTGATAATTCCATTTGCCATTGGGCAAAGTGTAAAACACATGAATCTCATCATCAAAGGAGTTTGATTCCACACTTTTACTTCTTAGCCCAACGATGTTAAGCTCATAAGGCCTTGTGTAGAGAACAAAGCCGTACTCTTTCAAAATTCCTTTTATTCTTGATAGCATGTGTTTTACTCTTTACTAGTTTGATTTATGCAGCTTGCTTAAAGCGAAATGAATTCACTCGATTCATCCATCCATCATAGAATACGATTTGGTCTGGCCTTCTCTTGATGATGTTATTCAAGAATACCTGACGTTCAATCTTGAGTAGATTGAACAAACGCTCCTGGTCTGCACAGTTGACAGCTGTGAGCGTTTGGACGCCAACGATTCCATCCACTTCTACATTGACCACACGTTGCACAATCTTCGCGACTGTTTTTCTTCCTGAGTTGTAACCCCAATCGACAATGAATTGAGCTACTGATTCATTCAGGATGAAGTCCGCCTGGAAGTAATCCCAAAAGATTTTCTTTGCGATCCACTTAGCATCTTCTTCACTGAGTTTCTTGATGTCTTCTGCATCAATGTCTCCATCACCATCTTTGTCATGGCCGTGTTCCTTCCACACGGAAAGAATGACTCCATACTTAGTCGGGCCTCCTTTATCCAATGGATGATTCACATACCCTCCCTCTAATCGCAGGAGTTTCCCTGCGAAGTTTTCAAACTTTGCCATTGTTATTTATTTGTTTAAGTGTACTTCACGTCCTGCGTTGGGACTTTCAGAATGCTGTTATCAATAGACTTGAACCATGTCATTCCATTAGCGACTTCCAATTCATCTCCGAGTATTGTATTCCTGCGCACAGGTATCCGGTTATTCCTGGCATCCGTTACCACTGTTTCGCGGATAGTGACGAGGTCTTTGTAGAGTCGGATTCCTTGGAGGCTCCACGTTCCCGTACTGCTTACTTTTAAACCTATGCGCAGGAATTCATTTCGTATCTGCACCTTGGCAGCTTCATTGCTTTTGAAAGCATATTCCAAGAGGTCTGTTACAATGGTCTTTGAGATAAAGCTTTGCTTCTTGTAATACTCATTGACCGCTGAATATTCTGCTACAGATTTTAGCTGTTTTAAAATATCCATCACTTGAGCAAGATTCTTGGCTTGGGCACCTTTGTAAAGACTCTCAGCTAATGCTGAAGGATTGAATACCACCTGGACAGAACCTTTAGTGGAACCTGTAATTTTGTTGAAGAGTGTTTCATCTACAATTTCAGGATAGCCCGCTGTCTTTAATGCTCCCGCTGTTTGTGGTCCGAATTGTCCATCAATCATAATGGATGGAGTGGTCTTCGCTAAAGCGTGTTGAAGCATTGTCACTCGTGTACCTCGGCTTCCTCTCTTCAAAGGGAAACTGTCACTGGCTGAACTCAGGGCTTTTGATGTGAATGTGCTAAACGAAGCAGGAAGTGTGTTGTTGATTATGATTGTATCGTTGTTGTCTGAAGGCAACTGATTTTGCTCAGCTAACTTCTTTCTTTTAATCCTATCATATACCAGATACCCACCACCGCCAAGGGCAGCTAAAGCCAATGCATAGATAAATACCTTCGCAGGTTTAACAGCACCTTTCTTGCCTTGACTATTTTTAGGTGCAGCGGTCTTTTGTGCTTTCGGCTTTTTCGTTTGCGCTTTCTTCTTTCCCTTCGATGCCTTCTTCGCCATTAGTTCTTCGCGTTTAAAATCCTTATCAGCTCGTTATACTCTTCACTGCTCAACTCGTCTTCAAGGTCTGCATTCAGACTTTTACCATAGAGGTTGGCGTACTCCTTCTGTACTTTTGAGTACATGCTCTTGGATGGTATCTCGTTAAACACTTGCATCACCATCTTTTCATTCGTTCCCCAACCTGCGTAATTGTCATTATCAAAAGCCATCTTCAATTGCTTCGCAAATGTTGCTGGATCGCCTACTTCCAGACTCCGCTTTTGAGATACATTCGCTCTTGTCTTTTTGTAAAAGTGACGCGCCAGAAAAAACAGTCCGGTAGCAGTGCCAAGTCCTAGTGTCGAATAGATCACAATGTTCTTGAAATTTTGAACCTTCTGTGCGTCTGCGTTCATGTCTTACTTATCCCTCTTTAATTCTCTATAACCCCAAGGCTTTTTTGGCCAAGGACGTTTTCATTGGGTCATTCTTGACCACATCGGCAAGCTTTGCTATTTCGCGTGCCTTCAACTTCTGCATCAAGATGGATGCCGCTGACAGTTTTACTTCTGCCTCACCTTGCGTTTGCGCCTCAATGCTCACTTCAAAACTGTACTTGTTCATTGTTATGATTGTTTAATGTTTACATGATTTATGATCAGGTCAATCTTACTCTTGTCATCGGCAAGGGTTTGAAGAATGAGAAGAACTCGCTCAAATTCTTCTTTGCTAAACTGTGACTTAAGCTGATTGACAAATTGGATGGCAGCTTGGTCTTCTTCAGTGAGAGATGAAGCGGAAGAACTTGCCTTTGGTTTGAAGCTGACTTCTGAATCCGGTATCGGCTCTTCATTCGTTTCTTCATTGTTTGATTGCAACAAACCTGCGAGTGCCTCACCGCCTGGAAAGGCTGCCATTAGTTTTGGATTACGCTTGATGAAGCTCTCCACCAGACTTGAACCAACGTCACCTAAGAAACTATTCAAAGGAGATTGTTTCATTTCAAGTCGGGCATTTTGCTTCTCCAACTCCTCAACTTCACTCTCCAGGTCTGCGATGTGTTGCTTTAGGTTTTTATTCTCACCTTTAAGTTCATCGTATTCCTTTTCCCGAAGTTTTCTTTGCACTTCTTCATCCACGATGTTTTTCACATCAACTCCTGACAGTCCTTCTTTCTGATCTTCACCGAAATAGAATATTCTCTTTTCGTTGTTATTGCTACTGCCAGTGAAAAGTAAAATTTCAATTGATCGCGTATCCGCAGTTACGAAGTTTTCAAACATCGTAAACATATCAGGGTCACTTGTTCTGCGTACTGCCTTGAATCCATCAACGAGAATTTCGTAATCAATGGGTTGACCCTTGTCATGGTATAAGCGCAGGTACTGCAAAAGATTGTCAATCTTTTTCTGTTCGTATTTTTCTTTATTCGGTAGTGCCATACTTAATTCACTATGATTGCTTGTATAAATTTTATTCTTCGCTTCGCATCCCCTGGATTCGTAATCCTAATCTCTCCTCGGTGAATATGAATGCTCTCTGGAATAGGATCTTCTGTTGAATCGTACATTCCATAATCGGAGTCAACCACAAGCCCAGGAGGTTCATCAATAATGAAGAACATTTCATTGTAGGCAGGAATTGTTACTGCCGTTCCTGCCTCGATGATAAAATCCCTGTGACGGAGATGATACTTCGAATAGCCTTGTTGCTTTAATCGCAAGGGCGCAAACTCCAAAATGAATTGTTCGGTCATAAGTTTATCTCCATTGGCTCCAGGAAATCATTCCTTGTACGCTTGTCCTGTTCTATCACTTCATCCGCAGTAACTTCTTCAAGCTCTTCAGCCGTTTCACATTCAACATAGACCGTGATTACAAATGGGTCTTGATAGGACTCGCCTTTGAACCAGGCATTGATGATGGAAGTATCACCTTCAACATGCACAGGTTTCATCTTCGGTACATTACCAGTTACCCAAGCCTTGTCACTGTCGAATTGTGATTCCTCTATTTGAAGCAAGGCGTTGTCGGAGGGTTCAATTCCCTCGTTCACAACCTGAGCTACATGGAAGACATCCATCTTATCATTGGCCTGAAAGCTTATGTTACCTAACACGTTGCTCATTTTTCCGATGCTGTTACGAGTATTCCTGTTACTTTCCTCACATTAGCCGGAAGCCTGATTTCGAATGGCTTGAACCGCTCAAGCTTATTCACTTCAAGTTTGGCTATGATGATTCTCCGTTTTGTCTTTGTGATTATCATTTCATCTCACATAAAAGACTGATGATAACTTTATAAGCAGCAAAGGGAGCGTTTGGATTGGCCGTGTCCTTGTATTGGATTTTTAATTCACCGTTTCCGGATACTACTCCATTACCCAACGACTTGTATTTGTTGTCAGGAGCTACCGCCATTCCACTCATAAACATTTTGCTCTCAAAGTCTTCTGGAAAGAGTTCTTCTCCAGAAAGTTCAATCCGTTGGGAGCCTCGGTAGAACAAGAGGTTCGGCCTGTCTGAACTCATCATGATACCGTGTACCACTCTGACGTTCTTGTCCAGGTCAAACTTCTTGCTCACTGGTTGCCCTTCCGCGTCCACCAGGAAGGTGTAGATTTTGTCCACCAAACGCTTCTCCATGACCTACTAAGGAATGGTTGCCGTTCCTACTAGACCCACCATGATGACCGCATTCGGATCAACGCCTGTGATTGTTCCTAATTCGATTTCGAATTCAATGTCAATGTCATCGTGAATCAATCGCGGATTGGCGAGCTTGTAAAATCCTTTTGGTACCTGGTCGAAACCGGTGGTAATAAAATTCCGGTTCGAAGTATCGCTGACTAATTGCTTTTTGTTGGCTTTCAGCTTGAACTCCCCATTTGCGAAAGCGCCAATGTTATTGATGGTATCAAACGTTGTGACCTTGATGGCATCAATATCCTGTGAAGCTGCCACACCTTGAAGCAAGTAAATACCTGAAACAAGCAGTGCCATATTCTTGGGAAGTTTGGCATTACTGATGTTGCGTAAGCCAACTTCTTTTACGTCCTGACTTTCAAACATCTTAATCGTCTTGGCTCCTTTAACCGGTTTGATAGAATAGATCAGGTGGTCAGCCAGGCGCAACTTGCCTTGCAGTAATTGCTCCTTAATGTGCTTGGGCAGTTCCACAAAGAACTTCTCAAACTCCGCGCGAGATCCCTGTGAAGGAATATGTCGCTTTACAATCTTACTCATCGCCTTTGCCCGTTGCACAGGGTTCAGCGCATTCAGATACCCTAACAACTCGGTATCCATCTCTCCATTCAGACCCAACAACTCCGTTGGGTTTGTGTACTCACTCTCCATGAGTTGTCCTAATGCTCCTAGCATAATTTTACTTTGTGTTTAATAGTTACTCTTTGATTAAAACTCTCTTTCCATTTCTTCCACTGCATTCATTCCATTCATGTTCGCAATCTGTTCCTGGATTCTATCAATGGCTGACATATCCAACTCCTTAGAATTGTTGTATGGATTGACGAAGTAGGTTACCTGCTCTTCGTTATTCTCACCTGCAAGTCCCGCTGTTCCTGTGGGTTCTGCTTTGCTGATATAAAGCTTCTCTGAGAAATTCTTGAAGAATGTTCCCACTCGATCTTTTGCTTGTTCAGCAATTTGTTTCATATCAAATCCATCTACGCCTTGCACCGTTGTAGTCTTGTTTTGATTTTGAAATCCATTGCTGAGTGTAAGTCCAAGACCTGCTGCGATGAGGTATGTGTTCTTCTTATGAAAACCCAACAGTGTTATTGGAATCCCTGCCAGCAGTGAGTGCTTGCCAAGTGCAGCGCCTGCGCCACCTGCTGCGATTGCTGTCAGTAACACAAGTCCTCCTTTTGTTACCGTCTGCGCTATCGGGTGCTCCATTACTGGAGCAGTTCCAAAGAGTGCATTCCCTTTTTTGCTTTTCTTTTGCTTTGCCATGTCTATAATAGATTTTGTGCTTTAACTTTTTCTTTTTTGTTCTTGCTTCCAGATTTAGTTTTGCTCTTGGCTTTTTTCTTTTTCGGAGGAACTCCTTCTAATCCGTTCGTTCCTGAACCACCTCGCATTGCTCTCATTAGAAGAATTCCTCCAGTGATAATTCCTCCAGCGACAAGAAGTGACTTACCTGGATTTGCTTTTACCCATGTCGTAGTCTTTTGTAAGAAGCCAGTCTTCTCTGAACCATCCTGAGTTTGTACAGCATCGCCTGATGATGCACTTTCACTTGGTACAAGCATAGCTCCGCTGGGGGAAGATTCATTTGATAATACAGGCTGAGTAGTCGCAGAAGGAGTTGAATAAATCTTTGTTGTTTCATTTGTTTTGATCGTTGGTGCAGGCGCAGTTGGAGCGGGTGCATAGGATCGAGTGGTCGTAAGGCCCTGTTTCTGTACATTAGTAACGGGAGCAGAATAAGTTGAAGGGGCTGACTCTTCATATCGGAAAGCATCTTCATCCTCCGGTATCATGGTAGGAGCCGATGAAGCAGAACCCGCATTGTCTGTCTCACTCTGAAATGATTTCTCATCATTTCCTCCTTTATTAAACAAACCCTTCACTTGCTTTAAAGCTCCTGCGATTGCAGCTACTGCTGAAGTTGCCGCTGCGATAGCAGTACCACTGGCGATCTCACCTAACCCTTCGATGTCATCACTGTAGATGATGTTATACTCATCCTGATCAGCGTACACATTATCCAACCCATCAAGACCGCTCAGTGGTACTTTTTTATCCTTGTTCCCTTTTCCGTGGAGAATAGCCTTCTTAAGATTTTCCTTCTTTCCACCAGCTTGCCAGTAAACTGTTTCCGCTCTGTCTTTTACTGAGCGAAGCTTTTTCAGTTCACTCATGTTCATGCCCTTGGCTTGCGCCTGGGAATCGGTGAGGTAGGCATAGCGTAACCTACCTGCGACATTCATGAGGTTAATTTTCATGGCCAGTAAAAAGCCGTTCCTCAATAACAATGTGGCAGGATTGATATAGCGATTGACAAAACGAATTCCTTTGCCAACTTCATCGCCTACCTTCTTCACCGTTTTCTTTACCGCCTTCCCAACTTTCTTGAAGATGTTTCCCATCTCATCATCATCGTACACTGAAGCAAGGTCAGAGAGGTCAACATTTTCATGTTCTATGAATTGGATTTCCTCTTGTCCTTCATCTTCAATTCCGTCTAAATAATCCAGTCTCATATCGTAGTCTTTACATTCTAAATAAGGTTGTTCATCATCAAACCTGTCTTTCACACAATCAATCACGATGTAGTAATCACGTTCATCTATGTAGTCCTCCAGATGACCAGGCTTCGGTACAATCGGATATACATGCTGCCAGCGCGGAACTTCCGGATACCGCTTCGGATATTTCGTTATTCTGGCGAGACAGTCTATATCAAGAGATCGGAGGATGGAGAGAATAAATACGGTGTAACAGTCACAGTCTACTCCCGTCTTTCTATCGCTCCATGCCCTTCTGGGACTGCGTACTTGCTCAACTCCTTCCTCGTCTCTTTTGTACTGAATGTGTTGGTATACGAAGTGCCAGATGTTGGAACAGGTTTCTTCCAGTGTCCGGCCTTTCAATACCTTCGCAATCTTTTCTGTTTGCCACAACGTCTTTGGCAATGCCGTGCGAATGAGCTTCATCGTATCCTCTACATTCGCACTTTTCTTTATCGTTGTATCTTTTTCACCTGGGGGTGGAAAGAGATGATCGAACTCCCTTCCATCCCTCAATCGCCTCTTTCTGTCCGCTACCATACGCCTCTTCCTTTCTTCATCATCCCTTTCCTTGTTGCTGTCATGCAGCTTTCCCACCTCCCAAAGTGATATTGTCAGTTTTTGTGTAGGGTAAACTATCGTTGATTGTCGTTACTGTGTGTACAATCAAGTTGAGCCTACCTGTCTCTCGATACTCTTTCACAAGTGCCGGAACCGTTGTTGCCAGGCTTAGAAATCCAAGCTTGATTTTTATCGGATCAAGATTGACTTCGCTAAATTTTGGAACAGTCAGGTTCACATCTTTTACTTGTGATGATGCTATGGTCTTATCGGCATAAATCATCTTGACAAAAGGATGCTTCACTTGAATACTTCCACCGCTTGGGTTTTTGAGTTTCACATTGATGGAGAGTTCAATTCCACTCAGACTTACATTATGAATAGAAACCTTCGTATCAGATTCCAACTCATTTGAAAGTCTATTGAGTTTAAGCAAGTAGCTGCCACCAAAGTAGATGGCTGCTACTGTACCGGCTCCGATCAATATGTGACTACTCTTGATCATTGCGCTTCTTTCTTCTGAGTTTAAGACCCTTTACTCTTTTTAGCTTTGCAAAGTCTTTTACTCGGTCTTTATGCTTTTGCCATAGCGGACTGAAAACATCAGCAATGATTTTGAATGCAAGACAGATGATACCTCCCACAATGGCTTGCAGCGCATAGTCCAGAAGAAATAAAAGATTTACATTGGCCAGCAGATTAAATGCTGCTCCGAAAAGAAAGGCAATCCCATTGCCCATCCCATGATTTTGATTTATCGCTGTGTTCATGGGTCAAAGATGTAGCGACCCCAAAGCGTAGGTTAACGATTGTTAACGGTAGTGAATGACTGTGTAACTTTATAAAACTTTGTGAAGGATTGTAAAGGAATGTAAACGATTTTGAATGAATGTTCCGTGTGGAACAATACCAGTCCAATTAGGAGGATTAAACTCCAACAAGAAATAGACTAATTGGCCAGGAATCTACTACAAGAACCACAAACTTTCTTTTCCAAAATCAGGCAATTTATCGTGTTGAAAGTAAGGATAAATCTCTGCCACCATTTCAGGATATTTAATTGTGACTGGCAAACTCTGTTGATTAGTGCTTTTCCAATACATTCGACTAAACTGATACACTTGATCAATTAGCTGCTCTACCAAGTTCATATCATCTAACATTCCCTTGACCGTACAAGACAAAGCTATTTTCACCGGAAAATGATATTCCTTTTGAGTTGGCTTAGAAGCTTCATCATAGCGAGTGTTATTGAATAAAAGATATTCCGACTTAGCCACTTTCAAAATCGTACCACTAAACGGCATCAAGTTCTCTCCATCAAGTACATCAAAACCTATAAGCTCTTTGCTTTCAGTTTTATTGATCGTTACTATTATAACCGGAATGTTCAATCCTAAAGTGTGAAGTGTTTTAAGAATTGGTTCCAGTTCTTTTTTCCCGATGTCTTTATAGAAATGAATAATAAGCCTAGAAGCTGTATGATTAGTCACAATGAATTTTCCAACTGCTTCCCTTATTGAACCCGCCAGACTTATTGTATCATCTCCTTTAAAACAGTCAAAGCCTTTGAAAATCCCTTCATTGTTAAAACAAAAAGCTGAACCAACGAATCTTGATTTACGGGTTATAGAATAAAATGCACCAACACCAACTATCAACTCATTATTAGTAGGTCTATTGAGCCTCCAAGGAACACCGCCTAGCTTGGCAAGCATTGCAATCTCGATGTGTGGTAGGAATGTATTGAAATATTTATTTGAACTACCATTTTTATACAGATGCTCGCTTTTGATTACCTGTGACAAAATTCCCTCATACAATAGTGTTTCTTTAATCCTGTAGTAAACACTATTTCTTGCTTCATCCTTATCTGCTTTAGGTACTGGATTAACAAACAAAGCAATGTACCTGGTATCCGGAAGCCACTCGGTATTCTTAACAGCATTCCTAACTATTGCTGCGGCATTTTGAACAGTGTCGAATTCTATATTTTTAGATACATCTAATTCAAAAGGAATTTTGATATAGTCTTGCATGTTTGGAAACGGAAATCTTTCGTCCTTATACCCACTCTTCAAATACCTATATAATTCAGTGACAGCACCTGCTTTATCCGATGCCTGATATATAAAGAAGAATTTAAAGTTACTTGGGCTTTTAGGTAATTGATATGGGCCTTTGTATTTAAAGTCCTTCTTCGGTTCCTTTCCTGTTTTGCCATTAGCATACAGCAAGTCATTCGAAGTGGAGCTAATCACCCTACATTGATCAGCGGTTGGTCTATAAAAGCCCTGGTGTGATAGAGGAAGGAGTTTGCGAAAATCTTCATTGTTTAAGTACTTATCATAGAACCCCTGTAGTATGCTCAGATATTTGGGATAGCGGTTTTGCAACACGGGAACATCAAAAGCAATTTCAAAATGAGGTTTTAGGTTATTGCTTAATACAGGGAAGCATTTATCCAACTGGTTTTTATATTCCTGTGGAAGGTACTTCCACTTATACAATTTTCCGTCACAATTTATCCAATTGTATAACTCAGTTTTGAAGTTGTAAATCTTTGAAATTGGCGTTGCCAAAACTTTTGTTGTGCCATCAAATGATAATACCAATTCAGGGCCATTGGTGACTCTGCTATGCTGAACTTTCAGAGTAAACTGATTGTACAAATTAAATTTAGCGTTACTCTTTTGCTTGTCGTGGAACCAGACTTCAATTTCATTAGTGAAGTTGTTTCTCATTACATCGGCAATGCCAAGGAAATATTGCCGAATAAGATGTCTGTAATAGTGTTGTGCAAAATAGACACTATCTGCTAGCTTTATAGTGATGAGAATTGCATCTTCTTTTGGTGGGTTAAAGTCCGTATATAACCAATTCCCATCCTCAAGCTCATTTTCTTCTATGTACTCTTCAATTATCCCCTTCAAATCACCCTTATGAATTGGACAGTACCCCTCCTTTTTAGAAGTGTAAAAAGCAAATTCTGCCTGATGAACAGGAGCTTCAAAGGGAATGATATTTATGAGTAACTCCTGCTCCATGATTTAGTCAATTGAAATTTTAAATGTGTCTTTTAGGATTTCAGCAATCTGTTTTGTTTGGTCATGACCCTCATAGGTTACTAACAATTGTCCAGGGAAATGTTCAGCATACCACTTCTGTTTCGTTTCCCAATGGTTTTTATATTCAGGTAAGTCTAAACGCCCAACATGCTCCCAGAAATATTCTGTGCCTTGCCAACGAATGGTGAAATCAGGAAGATACATTGAGCCATTTGGAGAAAACTTTGGCACTTCATATTCAAATGGTATATTCTTCAATTGAAGAATGTTGGCAATATTCATTTCAGACTTAGAGCGAACAAAGTATTTTGAAAGCGTTGCAATTACTTTTTGATCTGCATACCAATTGGACGATAGTGAGAATAGCAAGTCAGGTAATGGTTCAAATTCAAATATTGATGAATTGATTTTTCGGATACTAGATTTTTCAATCTTACTTAGTTCAATGAAAGTGCTGACATCTTCTTGGGCGAAAATTGTGAGGTGCTTCTGTGCTCTTGTAACAGCGGTATAAAGTAATTCCATTGACATCAATGGGCTGCTCTTCTTTGGAAGAATAAAATACACTCTATTAAACTCGCTACCTTGTGCTTTGTGAACTGAGATAACGTATCCTAATTCAATATTCTCTTCAACGGGTTCATTAAACATTATTCTGCCATAGTCATCTTTTCGAAAACCATAGTTGATATTATAATCATTACGTCTATCAAACTTTACTTGAAAGTTTTTCAATCTAAAGTAAGGTGATCCGACTTTTGTTTTATCGAACGGATGAGGGCCAACGAATCCTATTTCTCCATTATAAATATCAAGTTTAACGTTCTTCCTTTCCGTCCAGCTATAAGCACTAATAGGATTTGATTTAGGGCGATTTCTGAACTGTATAACCTTGTCATAAAATGCAATTCCATCAAGTTGTCCCTTTTTAGCTTGGTAGCCGTTAAAGAGTTCCTGATAGAAAGTATTCAAATAATCAGTTCCATAGAACTCACCTCTGTATGGTGAGAGAATTTGTAAATAGGTTGGATCGGAGTACTCGGAATTAAGACGAATCGCCTTACCCCAAATGTTGTAAAATTTGCCGGCTTCTGCCTCAGTTCTGGTTTGTTCTTCAAGGTCTTTTATGATGATTGATTTCATCATCAATTCTAAATCGTCCATATCCTTCCAGTAGTGTACTGAAAGGTCTTTGTCAATGACGCCACCCTGCTGAACTTTTTTCAGTATCTGCTCCTGCTTTACTTTATCAAAGGACACATCGGATTGATTTTCTTGTATAAAGATTTCAGCTAGTTCTAAAATACCGTTGCCGTCTCCTTTCGCCTTGTTCTCTAACTGGCGAACATTTATATCTAGTTTTCCTAAATTATCTGCACTGGAAGTTTTCATCCACTCAATTATATCGGAGAAAACTTTGCCTCTGCCAATAGGAGGTAATTGATTGGGATCTCCGACTAAGATTAAGCGTTGTACACTATTCCAGTTAATACTCCGAAATAGAGTAGCGAAGAGAGATAAATCAATCATCGAACACTCATCAACAATTAACGTTGTGATGGAGCCATCTACCTTACCACCCTTTCGTTTAAAAGTAAAGTTATCGTTGAGCCATGCTCTATTTTGATTTGCAAGGAAGGAATGAATAGTGGAGGCTGTTTTACCTGTCTTCTCCTTAATACGCTCAGAAGCTTTCCCCGTAGGCGCTAATAGTATTATTCCGGTGCCAGCACCATGCGCCTTTTCAATACTTTTAATAATTGATTTGAGGATAGTAGTTTTACCTGTACCCGCAGCACCAGCAATTACACAAACTGGCTTTGTGAATACCTTTTGACAAACCTTAGCCTGGCCTTTCAAAGCCGCTTCATATTGCTCTGGCGCTTTATTATTTAATTGACTGTTAGGGTCTCTAAGGAGATTAAAAAATGTATCCGTTGTTATCTCAACTTTTAGAGGAATGTTTGGCCGTTGCTGCAATTCTTTTAAGACTGATTCAATCAACCTTTCATCTTCATACACCTCGTTTAGGTATAGGTAGTTTTCAATATTGTATTTTCTGAACTTAACTGCCTCTTCAATAAACGCAGCGTCTACGTCAAAATACTTTGGAGTGAATTGATGATTTTTCCAATCAGGCAGATAGCTTAATTTATTATTAATATGAAAGAGAGCCTTTGTTTGAGAGACAAAAGAGTGAACAGTTTCTCTTTTTAAAACATCAACACACAATGCTCTAAATCTTTCTGCTGCATTTTTAGGGTAAAGATTCTCAATGCCTAATTCAGGATTTGGAATTATACCATGATCTATTGAGTGAAAGGAGATAAAATCGTCTATATCGTCACCCACATATTGTTCACAAAGCAGATAAGGATTTTTGATGATTTGGTTTATTGTAGCATGAATACTGTTCTGTACCCTGTTGACTGAAAGTATATTTGTAATCTGTGTTCCTGTTAAGGCAAATCTTGTTAATCGTTCTAAAAGGATTTCTTTTTCCTCTTCTTCCATCAACTGCCAGTTTCGCTTTATCTCTTTCAGCCTTGCCGCAGGTAGTGAAAGACCAGGTACAGCATCGGTAGCACCTGTTAGAAACTCTTTTATGTTATTGAAGGCTAGTTTATCGTGACCTTTGGCAACTTTGCCTTTGTAATAGTCAATAGCTTCGTAGAAGTCTATATGAGCTAAGACTTCTGGTAATCCAGGATAAGCTCCTCTTTTCTTCCATAATTCGGTAAAGAGAGAAAGCAACCAATTTCTTCTCTCATTCCAGTTCTGCGAATCATCACCTATTTCAATTAGATAATTTACTATTTCAATAAATCTCTCAACCAATGCTAATGAATCATCATCTGAAACTGGTCGTGTTGCATATTTAAAATTTCGTTGATAATCCGGTACAAGTAAAATTCTTTCCAATACTTCCGGTCTATCCATGTACTTATGGTATGGTATAGAAAAGCCTTCATCTGGATAATTGGAAGTAACAGGCATCTGCCAAACAAAGCCACCTGCGTATTTGGCTTTCATTTCATCTGATACTCCTTCGTAATATTGAATCTTGCCAACCTTTTTTAAACGCGATAATCCAACTATTACATACTTCGGATTTTCATCTTCACTAAACGGGTTGCTGTAATTGGCATAATAAAAAAGTAATGATTGCCCTTCCTTCAATGCACCAAAGTACTCTTTAGCATTTTGCAATCGTGTATCATAATCATACTTCTGGCCTGAACCCGCCTCTCGAACTACGTCATCGGAATACATGCCCTCGTAATTCCAAATACAAACTGTAGATTCTGGTATATCGAGGATTGCAGGTTTTGCCTCTTTATTAAACCATGCAGGTGGATTTATTTTTGCCTTGGTCTTTTCGGAACCAAAAGCATTGATGCTGAAACCGCAAGCAGGAATACCTGTTGTAAGAGAACCGCAGGGTTTCCCTTTTACATCAGGCTTTGATTCCCAATCCAAATCTCTTGAGCCTTTGATATAATCTCCAGGGTAGGAATGTCTACCAATACAATATGTATTTTTTTCTGGTTCATCGCAGATGTGTCCGTTCCAACCGTTATTGTGCCAGGCTAACCGAATTGTTATGTGCATAAATTACCTTTGTATTTAGTATGTCCATTCTCCGTGACTTACTGGTAAGCGATTTAATTCCTCTTTGTTGAATCTCCACTGAGGCATATATTTTTCCATTAGAGCTAAAAAGCGTTCGTTATGATGCCTCTCTAAAAGATGAATCATTTCATGTACTATAATATACTCTAAACAGTGAATTGGTTTTTTGGCAAGTTCAAGATTTATCCAAATTCGTTTTTTCTCAATATTACAAGTACCCCACTTTGTCTTCATTTGCTTTACCTGCCAATCTGAAACACTTACGCCAACTTTTCTTTCCCATTTGTCAATGATTGGTTGTATGAGTTTTTTTAGTTCCGCTCTGTACCATTCATTTAGTATAGTCTGCTTTTGCTTAACTGTTGCGTCTGGTTTTATATGCAGGTCAAGGTATGTTTTGGACTTTACTATCACTTTAGGGGGTGCATCGGCTTCTATTATTCTTAGTAAGTATCGTTTACCAAAAAAATAGTGACTCTCTCTTTCTTCATATTGCCTTTTAGGTTGTCGGTCTTGACTTATAAAATTTCGCTGATGTTTTCTTATCCAGGCTATTTTCGAAATAGCAAAAAGTCGGATTGCTTCATCACTTATTCTCAAAGGTGCTGCAATGCGTACCCTGCCCGTAGGTGGGTAAACCGCCAAGTGCATATTCTTGATGTCTTTACGAACGACATCAATCGATAGCTGGGAGTTAATCTGCAACACTTTTGTTTCTTCCATCATCACTTGTAATCTTTTTGTTGCTTGATGACTTCAAAAACTGAATCCAATCGTTCCACTTTTTGGTGCTCTTCCAAAACAGGCTTAACCACTTTATTCTTTAAGTGCTTTTCTTTCGTTGGATTACCATCCCAATTATCATGCTTGCCGTAAATCACTGCGGCATCAATTGCCAATGAAAGTTGCACGTCCTTATCCAGACTATCATACAGTGCTCTTTTTGCTTGAGTATTGATTGATGAGGGGTACTCATTGCTGGTTTCGGGCTTCTTTATTTTAACTGCTAGACTAACTATTCTAGTTAAATATTCTTCGTAGCGTTCAGCCTCTTCATTTCTTAGTTTAATTAACTCATCCAATAACACACTCATTTTTTCATAGTAGATGGCATTATTTGGACTTTCTTCAATGATAACTTTCCTCAGATTGTTTTCAATGGTTTCTGCCATTGCCTCCCTATTCTCTCTGATACACTTGGGTAACCTATCAAGCGCATCCTTTCCCTTCTCAACAATCAATTCCACTAGACTAAAATCATCGAAGGCCGAAATCTTTTGACTTTCCTCTGCTCCAATGTAGCTATCAATGAGGTGGCGCATAGCAGGTTCAAATTGTTTTAAGTCGACCCAATCGCCACTGGCTAATTGAATTTCTTTTCGAACATTTTCAAAATGCTTAAGGTCAATTTTAATTGCTTCTATTTCGGATGGTGTGTAGCCAGCCTCTTCCATTTCATCTGCAATGCCAGCATAGGCTCTTATAAGAGCAATGACTGCCTTATATAAAGCAACCCGTTTAGGTTCCGTGTCCTTCAGGTCATCTTTGTTTTGCGTATCTCCACAGAAAAAGGAAATGTATTCTTTTGTTCCTTTGGGTGGTTGAACGGGTTCGCATAATGCTTTTATTGCTTCTAACGCATCATCAAGTCTCTCCTTACCCTTGTTTAGTCTATCTGTTAACAGCCCTTCAACATCTTCTTTGTCGAAGGCATCAAAAGCATTTGATGTATAATCATCAATGGCAGTTTCTAAACTACCAAACAAATCTTTGTAATCAATAATATATCCATAGTCCTTGTCGTCACCATCCAAGCGGTTCACACGGCATATTGCCTGAAATAAACCGTGGTCTCTCATGCTCTTATCGATATAGAGATATGTGGCACTTGGCGCATCGAAACCTGTTAGCAGTTTATCAACCACTATGAGCAGTTTCATTTGTGCGGGTTCATCAATAAACCGTTTCTTCGCTTCATCTTCAAAGTCTTCGGTTGTTTTGCCATTGAGCATTTTCTGGTAAATCTCATACTGCATCAGCTTCTCTGTGTAGCCTTCTCCAGTTTCTTCGCCTTTGATGTCGCTATGGGTTGGCGCAAATGAGGTAACAATGGCGCATTTTTTAAATCCTGCATCCTGAAACAGTTGATAGTAGCGACATGCATTGTAGATGCTACCCGAAATCAAAATCGCATTTCCTCTTCCATTCTGCAATCGCTCTTTTGTCTCCATATCCAGCAAAATATCAGCAACGATTTTTTGCAAGCGACCAACGGAACTGAACACTTTTTTCATGGTTCCCCATTTTTGCTTGAGTTCGGTTTTTGCAAATTCAGTTAGCCCTTTTGTTTTGCTGTCAAACCAAAAATCAATTTTATCAAGGGAGGTAATTTTTTGTTCAATGTCTCTTGCCTCATACCGTAAATCCAACACCACGCCATCCTTAACAGCTTCATCAAACTTGTAAGTGTGAATGTATTTGCCAAATATTTCAATGCTCTTCTTTTTGTCCGAGTGTAAAAGTGGAGTTCCGGTGAAACCAATGAACAAAGCATTTTCTCCCAATAACTTCCTCATCGCTTTATTCAAATCCCCGCTTTGCGTTCTGTGGCATTCGTCTACAAACACATATAGATCGCCTTTTGGCTTGAAGTCTTTTGGTAAACTGTTTTTAAGCTCTTCCAAATAACTATCATAATCTGCTTCTTCTTTATTTCCGAATTTGTGAATGAGTGAACATAGGAGCCAGGGCTTTGTATCGTTAAGTCTTGCTATTAAATCCGCTCCGCTTTTGGTTCTTAAAATTTGTTCATCTACACCTTTAAATACTTTTTCAATTTGTTTATCTAACTCATCCCGATCGGTAATGATTAAAACTCTTGCATTGGAGTTGTATTCTCTAATCCATTTGGTTAGCCATACCATTGTTAAACTCTTGCCACTTCCTTGTGTATGCCAAATGATACCACCTTCTTTTAATCGAATGCTTTCCTGTGCTGCCTTTAAACCAAAATATTGATTGGGTCTGCATAGTTTTTTTTGACCTCTGTCATACACTATGAAATCGTGCAGTATCTCTAACAGCCGATCCTTGTTTAAAAACTCGATAATGTTTTTGTCTAATAGATTATCAGCTTTGGCGGCTTGCTCCCGAAGAGGTTTGGTAAGTTCTAACAGGTAGGTATCATTTGGATTGAATTGTTCGCTCACCTCTTTCCATTTCAAATAATACTTTTCAGGAGTATCAATTGTCGCGTATCTCAAACCTTCCACATCCTGTCCGGCCATTACCAATTGAATGGTAGTGTAAAAGGGTTTTATGAAAAGGTGCTTTTGGTTGTCGTTGTTTTGGCGAATGCCTTCTGAGACAGAAACAGTGCTTCGCTTTAATTCCAGTACACCGATGGCAATACCGTTGATATAGAGAACAATGTCCGGGCGTTTTTTAAATTCTCCTCTTATGGTTACTTCCTCTGCAATGGCAAAATCATTTTGTGAAACATCTTTCCAATCAATGAAATAGACAGTCTCTTTATTTTGACCAGCTTCTTCTTTTACTGGAATGCCATAGCGGAGCAACGAATACACTGCTTTATTGGCTTGGTATAGGTCATCGCTGGTGTTGATGGTAACAGCTTTCTTAAATTCAAACAGAGCTTTAGAAATCAGAGCAGGGCTGTGGCCTTTTTTGGTTAGAAATGAAGTGAGCAAAGCCTCATCAACATTGCTGTTGTTCTCTTCCTTTTCAAGGTTGCCCAGGTAGCGATACTTCAACTCTTTTTTAAAAAGTTGAATTACGCGGTTTTGGGTGGCGCGTTCGATTTGACCTACTTTGCTCATACTAATCTTGTTTTGCCTGTTAAAAGGTTTTGCATCATCCCTAAACGTACTTTTTTGAGTTTCTCCAATTTGCTTTCTAAGACTGTTATTTCGTTGTCCATGTCGGAAAGAATTTTGGCGATTGCATTTTGTTCTTCGTTTGTTGGGGGTACGTTAATTTCCAATTTGCTGTATTCACCTATCCAGTGTCGTTTATGGTCTGCGACCTGATATTTGATTTGAAGCATTATTTCATAAACAAATCTCAAATTGATTTTATCATTTTTTGGAATTAGCATTTTCATTGCTGATGATTTTGCTTTAAATGGAAAATCAACATACTTAATCGCTGTTGTAAAATCATCAAAAATGATAACAGGAAGTTTTTTGAATATGCCATGTTCTTCGTTGGTATAACCGAGAATAAATGTTTTTCCTGCTGTAAGAACAGGTGTTTGATTATTGTCGTTGTATTCAGTGTCAGTAACCAAATATTCTGTTGGCTGTTCGTAATCCAAAAAGTCTTCTAACTTTTTCAGTAGCCATCCCGCTTTGGGCTCCATTAGCCTCTTCATCGCACCTTGCTTAATCTTCTGCTTCTTGATGATGAGCTCTTCTAAACTGTTTATTAAAACATCTGTTTCAGACAAGGCTGTCGCGATCGCGGATTGTTCGATGATGGTTGGAGGAAGTGGGATTAGTATATTACTCAATTGAGTCGCACTAATATGCACCACAGCATCACCTTGTCCTCTGCTGGCTTTCTGTTTCTGAATTAAAGGTGCGTTTAATAAATACCCTAAGTACAATGGGTCAACATTAACGGGCGAAAGTATAACAATATCACCGCCAGCGTAAGCTTCAAAATCATCGATGAATGCCACGCTTTTACCAATTTCCGCTTTAGTCTCTCCAGAACCCGCAAACAAAATATCACCCTTCTTTAATTTCTTAGCTGTTTTTGAAATATCATCAGAAATAAAAGAATAGAACTGTTTAATATAATCGTTGTGTCTTGTATAGAGTTCACCATAACGGATGCAAGGTCTTTCTCCGCTCATTGCTTCATCTTTTCGAACACCGGAACCCTTAGAGAATTTCCCCAAATCACCTAAGCGCTTGACTATCCAATCGTTTGGAATAACGCCAACTTCTGTTTTCTTATTTTTTTCTACGATTAACTCCATACAAATCCCATTTTTTGAAGGTGCCCTTCTACTTTAGATTCTAACTCTGCTACCTGTTGAGTTTGTTTGGGTAGAGTAGTTTCGTATCGTTCAGCCAACTCTTTTATACGTTGTGTAAGGCGTTGGCTAATACGCTCCATCTCTGTTTTTACACTTCGCTCAATGGCAGCCATCCATTTATCATCTACAACCAATTGTTTTATTTCTACCTCCGTAAGAGTCTTGTAACGTTCAATTACTTTAATGTCTAAATCAGCTAATGCTTCTTTTATCTTTTTGTTAACCTCCGTTTGCTTGTCTAAAAGTTCTAAGTAGTGTTCCAGAACAGCCTGTTCACCATAAGCTGTTTCCGCATCGGCTGCCATTGCCAACGTTTGCTTTTTAGCTTTTGGTCTTATTGCCAATAGTTCTTTTAAGCGTTTCTGCACATTGGCCTTATTCACTTTATCGAAGTCAGCAAAATATCCTTCATCAATACTATGCTCTTCTTCTAATTCTGTTAATTGTGTAGCAATGGCTTCTTTAGTGGCTTCTAATTTTTCAATGGCTCTTTTCTCAGGCAAGAAGTAACGGTCAATCACAAAGGATTTTGGAACCAGGTCACAATCCCAAATGGTGGCTGTCTTTGTTTGTTTGAGTATGCTAAGTTCGGCTTTCCATCCATCGGCAGCAATCAAATAACAATCGTCTTGCATTACCTCACTCCAGTAATTCATCAAATGCTGGTACACATCATATTTGTCCATTAAAGCTTTGCCAGTATAGGTAGCAAGCACATCTTCTGAAATTTTGAAAATGGTTTGCTTGGGTTTAATACCAACTTTCAGAGCCTTTAAAGTTTTTGTGTTACGTGTTTTCCAATCAGCAAATAAGTTATCCATCTCCGTGCTAAACGCGACAAATTCTGGATGACTGAAAATTTCATTTTTTACACGCGAATGAGGTATGGTTAATTGTGAATATCCTTTTCGGTCATTCTTAAATAGTTTTTTTCGAAGAGTAGGATAGACCTCCCAATAATCCTTAAGAGCATCAATATCCTGATTTGGAATACCTCCTAACAAGTGTGCTTCAATATCTTGAATATCCTCTATCTCCTGGCTATCAATATATCGAGGTAGGTTTAGGTTGAAATCGTTTTTAGGATCGCTAATCTCTTTTATACTTACCAGTCTGCTATATTTGGGTAGCTCTAATTGCTTGTTGAATACATCTACAATTTTATGAATGTCCTGCTCACGCAAACGATTTTTATTACGGTCTTTGCTGAAGCCCTTGCTGGCATCAATCATAAAAATATGCTTACGGTCCGATGCACCTTCTTTATCCAAAAGTATAATGCAAGCCGGAATGCCGGTGCCATAAAACAAGTTGGCAGGTAACCCAATAATGCCTTTGATATATCCTCTCTCGATAAAGCTTTTTCGAATTTCTGCTTCGGCATTTCCTCTAAACAAAACTCCGTGCGGTAAAATGCAGGCTCCTTTTCCCGTACTCTTTAATGATTTAAGAATATGCAAGAGAAAAGCATAATCACCATTTTTATCAGGAGGTGTTTTATAGGAAGCTTTACCAGTTCTTGCAGTTTCAATTTCATCTTTTTCAAAACGACCAAAGAGGTCATCTTGTGGATTGAAACCTGTAGCCCAATTTTTAGACGAGAACGGAGGATTGGCTACCACAAAGTCAAATGTTTTGAGATAGCCGTTACTGTCTTTAAAAAACGGATCAGACAATGTGCTTTGGCCTCTATGAATTTCAATTGCTTCCTGCCCATGCAATATCATATTCATCCGAGCAAGAGCGGCAGTGGCTACATCTTTCTCTTGACCGTAAATAGTGCCCTTACCATCAGCTTCATCTACTGCTTTCAACAATAGTGAACCAGAACCACAAGTGGGATCATAAAATGTAGTTTTGTTAGTGGCATGGTGAATGCCTAGCACTTTTGCTATCACTCTGCTTACTTCACTTGGAGTATAGAATTGCCCTTTGCTTTTTCCGCTTTCGGTTGCAAAGTTTTTCATCAGGTATTCAAAGGCGTCTCCAAGAATGTCATCACCTTCTGCGCGATTCTTACTGAAATCCAATGCAGGGTTTTGAAAAATGGAAATGAGGTTGGTGAGCTTATCAACCATTTCCTTGCCCTTGCCTAACTTTTCATCATCATTGAAATCGGCAACATCAATAACTCCAACAAGGTCATTCGCTTTTGCAAGCTTACCTATGATGGTGTTGATTTTGTCTCCTATATCTTTTTGATGTTTTAATGCGATCATGTCTTTGAAACTTCCTCCTTTAGGAATTTCAATGATGGCATCGGGGTCATTAGCATATTTGTCTGAAACATACTTTACAAATAACAACACCAACACGTAGTCTTTGTATTGGCTTGGGTCCATTCCACCTCGTAGTTCATCACAACTTGCCCAAAGTGAACTGTATAATTCAGATTTCTTAATTGCCATTATTTCTTCTTTCGTTTTGTGTAGTTTATCTTTTGTCCAGCAACCTGCATTGCTTCATACGCCAGTTTTTCATCCTTAACAACATCATACAATTGGTCGGCTAACCAAAGGATTACTAAATCGTCTTTATTGATTTTAAGAATGTCGGCTAAAATCGGTATCTGCTCTCGTTTCAGTTGCCGAAGCCCCTTTTCAATTTTACTCAGTTGAGCTGTGTCCATTTCGAGCAATGGTGCAACCTGTCGCAAAAACAAATTTTGCTTCTCCCTGAGTGTCCTAATCTTCTCACCAAATTGACTGCTCATTGTTTTATTATTGACTTGTCAGATATTGACAAATATAAAAAACGAAAGCGAAGCGGCAGTGTGTAATTTAGAATAAACAGGATTTCACGTTTGGATACGTGAATTGACCACTAATTCATATTAAGTGGCTTAAAATGAGACTTTTAGCGGTATTATTCAGGCATTTTTAACTGTTGCCTAAACCATTTAATGGCTGCCTTTCCCTTTAGGAGAGAAATATCGTCAACTTTTCTGGAGTGCCTGACCGGATTTCGAAGTCCCGCCAGATTACTGAATTCAATCCCAAGATTTTCCTTCGTGCCAAAATAATCAGCAACGTTTGGCCAATTGTTCTTCGATATTAAAATGGTTTCTAATTCACGCAAATCTAAAAACTGCATGTGGTATTCGAAGTCATTGATTTTACTGCTTACTAATGCAGGATTCTTTTTCTGTTCCTTTCCCACGCTCTCCTTAATCTTATCCTGAAGGGGCTGCGGCACGACTTGTTTGTAGTCATGCAAAGATTTGATTTGTAGTTTATCGATGATAAATTTCCTTAGCTCTATTTCAATTCTTTCAATCTCAATATTTTCTTCACTAAGATCTTCTATTTGCATTGAAGTTGATGAACCGCTGGCCGCGACTCCTTCTACTGACTTCCCCATCGGTTGATCTCCTGATTGCAACGGCACCAGGTTTGTCAACGATTCCTCCAAATCAATTAAATAGAAATCTTCTAAAGTGGTAGTCTGTTTTAGCTTTGACTCAAAATGTTTTTGTATGCTGAAGTATAGCTGAATTAAATTATGCTTGAGGAAATACAGAGTAAAATGCACAACATTACTGTTACTATCCAGAGTTGTTGTGTATCCTTGTTCAATCAACTCCTGTGATACTTGCTTCGCTAATACTCTCACGTTAGTAAGAATCTTTCCGACTTGATAACGAATATCGATCAATTCCGTCCACCCACCTGACTTTTCCAGAATTGTATTGTAGATGCGAAGGCTTTCACTCGTTATTACGATATAATAGAATTGAGTTATTCCATCTTTGTAATTCGGCAGATTAGAATGGAATAAAAGTGGTTGTATCTGCGAGCTATATTGAGCTTCATTAGCTAAAATACTTTGCAAAGTGGGAAAGTCTATTAATAATGCTGACAGTTTTGAGAGCAACTCCGCATTTGTTTTGGGTGTAGTTGCTTTAGAAGCTTTTACCAACTCATTGAAACGCCTGGTGTTAGTGGCATCAATCATCCAGGGTTTTAGCGCTCCGTGAATGATACTGTCCAATATTTTTACTTCCATTGATTATTTTAACTTCCTTTAACCGTTTCCGACCTAATTTCAACTTTAATTTAACTCAAACTTATGGAAGTGGGAAATTCACAGTCAAACGTTTAATTTTTCTGAATTCATTCATAATCGTTAAAATAAATTCACAATCCTTCATAAACATTAAGTTGACTTTTTCGCTGAAGTAATTTTACCTTCCTAATACTGAAAGACATGAAGGGAAATGGTAAAAAGAATGATGGAGTTTTTGTGTTAAAAGCTCTTACCCATAAGGAGCTTGCGGAGATGTACGGAGTGAGTTGGTTAACGTTTCAAAACTGGATTAAGAAAGTAGAAAAGGAAGTAGGTAAAAAAACAGGGCACTTTTACCATGTGCCCCAAGTGCGCAAAATCTTTCAACTCTTCGGAATACCAAAGCAGATTAACGTTACAGTTAATGATGTTGAAGAATTATTTAAGACCCAGGGTTAATTATCCTTTCTTGAGTTGCTCTTTTAATAGAACCATGTCACCCTCCAAGGCATTAATCCTCTCATACAATCCAGATGGTTCTGGTGCCTGACGGGTTAGCTTAATCTTGAATTTCCAAACTTCTTTAATATTCTCAACTGGTAGAGGAAAAGTTGGATACTGAGGGTCTTTGTTATCCGATTTACAAATAATCACCCCGCCTTTGTCCAGGTAGTTCAGGCAACGTTTCAATACTATGTTATCAACTTCCTGCGCATTGTTAACCAAAATGTAGACGAAGCCGTCTTTAATTTCTTCCAGTCTCTCAACATATTCACCCACCACAATATCTCCAGGAAAAAATCCTGTACGATCAGCTAACATGCTGTATCCGCTTACTTCAAAAGCTCGGTACGTTCCGTGATTAAGACCAGGAAGCCAAAAGGTTGGAAGATGTTCAATGTATTCAGGTTGTTGCGCTCCTTGAAGGTATCCGGCCTGTGCCTTAATCGGAACCAGCACAATATTATCTCTTCCAGTTTTATCCACTGTAGTAACTAAAGTTCTGACGGGAGATGCAGTCATTTCTGCTGTCTTTTTGCTCTTCGCATGTCCTACTATATTATCCCAACTTGTTGAGTAGTACTTAACTATCTTATCAATTGACTCCAGAGAAGGGTACATTTGGCCACTTTCAATTTGCGAAACGGCTGAACGGCTCAAATCCACAGGAGCGCCAAATTCCTCCTGAGAAAGCCCTTTTTCCAGCCTTAAGACCTTAATTTGGTTTCCTAAGACACTCTTTGTCAGCATAAATTTATTTGTTTAGTAAAACTTGACAATATTAGTAAGCGTTACTTAACATTGCAAACTGGCTGAGAAAATTATAAAGAGAATGTATATGAAGCGTGAAATCACAAAAACCGAGGAAACCGGACACAAACCAGAAATTTTCGTCTTGAGACCCTACAATCACAAGCAACTGGCGGACTTCTACGGAGTATGTTGGTTGACGTTTCAGAGATGGGTTAAAAAGAATGAAGACCAGATCGGAAAGAAGACTGGACACTTTTATAGTATTAACCAGGTGCTTATCATCTTCAAGATATTTGGTATGCCTAAGCGATTCAAGGTGTCATTATCCGAAGTTGAGGAAATGTTCAAAGCCGCGTAATCGGGGAATTTTTTAGGGTAGACAATTCACTTATCCTGGGTAATCTTTTTGCCTAAAAAGTGCTTAGTTACCCTAAAAACCCTCTATTATTTTCATTAGATTGCTCTATTCTGCCCCAACATGAGTGAATTTAATAGAAAACCCATCTCAAATAATGTGTTTGAAGGAACCTCTGAGGAAGCAACAGAGGTGATTTTAAGAACCATTGATGATTTTGAAAATCGGTATAACAGAAACTCAGAAAATAAGCTGAGAATAGAACAATTAAAGAATCTCCTTGCAACGGAGAATAGAGTTTGCTTCTTCCAAAAGCAAAAGTCCGATGATCAGAATAATAAGTCGAGGCACAAAATAATTATACCTATTGGAAACGAGAGAGCAATTGAAACTATTGTTGGGTTGTGGGTTGATAAGGTAGATACCTTCACTGAACTATACTCATATAGAGTAGCAAAATTTAAAGAGGTTCAATTTTTCAATGAACCAAATAAAAATACAATCAAACGAAATTGTAAGTTTCAATTCATCCCTCTTGATAGGAAGGCAGGAACAAATGCTGAAAGCTTCAAAGAGCTTTTTAAAGCAGTTGACTCGTGTGATATTCCCGTAGTAGATATTAATAAGGAAAAGGACAAGCAGATTTGGCATAATTATGTCGTTGCATTAAAGAAGTTAATCAAACAAAAGGAGCAAGTCTGGAAGATTCAGAAGGTAAGCCAACCATATTCTGAAATTCGAGAAGGTGATTCTGAACGAGCTAATTATATTGACATTTATATAAACGAGCAGGACTTAATAGACCAACTTATCTCGGACATTGAGGATCTCTTCAACCGAAATGAGTTGGAAGATTATGGGGTAAGTGAGGATAAAGCTTTCATAGAATTCAAAAATTATCGTGAGTTAAGCCAAGAAGAATTAACTCAATTGAAAAATTTGGGAGAAGAATTATTCTATGAATTATCGATTGAGTCTCCTACTCATTATCTCTCAGGAGAGCTTCTATTTAAATACACTAATGAGGCATCTAAAGAGGAAATACTTTCCACTATAAAATCGAAGTTACTATCTGAATATCAGCTTGAAAACGAAATAAGCAAAGAAGGGTACACGAATCTTCAATCAAGCGATATTCCACATCTTGAGAAAGTAATTAGTGATAACTATGCTAATCTTCTTGCTCTTCATAAAAACAATATAGTCAAATTGAAAGTTGACTTTAACAATCCTGATGAGCTAAATACTATAAGGGAGAAAGTAAAAAAGCAACTTGATTCGGAGGGATTAACGAGAAGTACAGTTTCGGTATCAGCAGACAAGCAATCAATAGTTATTGAAGTCCCCTCGTTTATTCCCCCAAGAAAGTTTTTATCGGAAAATCTTCTATTTGTTAAATCTGTTTCAAGATTTTCGTGGAATAGAACAATTCAACCAAAACAAATTGACGGACTGGAGATTGGTGATAATACGTACCAAATTACCAATGCAAGTAAGGAACAAGTTGAAGAAGCTCTTTCTTCGCTCCAACGCAATTTCCCCGGTGTTCTTTTTCAACGAAAACCCACTCTTTACTTCTTTAAACAAAATCAAAAAGTAGGATCAGAAACCCTGCGAAACTTCAAAACAGCTACTGACATACCTGGTAAATCTGAATTTAATCTTTCAACTTCTACATTAATTATAAATGCGGAAAATAAAGTCGACTTTGAAAAACAATTGAAGCGAATAAGTGATTCGTTTCCTACAGCTATTATTGAGACCAAAGAATTTAGCCCAACTTATCAAATACAATTTAAGACTGATTCAGAGCAAAAACGGCAAGGCATTATCAATAAAATTCAAGCTGATATTAGAAGTAGTGTAAGTGGAAAAGTTGAATTCGATGTTATAAAAAATCACACAAGAGTTCTTTTTTCATATCGCTTTACATCGGACGATGCAAGAGAAAAATTTAAGGAAGCCGTTAAGACTGCCTGCATTGCACATGCAGATGTGTTGACATTTTCATTTGAAAATGATCTCGGTAGGACAATTTATGACTTATACAAAAATGAGACTCTTGAACTGGAAAAGGAAAAGGAAGTAGCTGGAAACGTTAGACAGGCAACATTCATTTATCTAACACCTGAACAACGGGCTCAATTGACTCAGAAAATTGAGCAGTATGGTGATGAGGCATTCTTTAGGGACGGAATACCAATCGGAAAATTAATCAAGAAGGATAAAGACCGATTAAAGTTTAGAATTACAGATGAATTCGATGAAAGAATAAATGCGAAGGAAGAAGATCGAATTGAGCTTAATGAAATTAAAAAAGGTTTTGTTAAGCCAATCTTCCCTGGTGAATTGACAAACATTGGCAGAATGATTAAAGCCATGAAAAAGGTAACTGAGCCAGGTGGAAAAGTCGGTTATCCAGTCAATCGAAATCTTTCAAACTTCTTATTTGATCCAAATGAAGCGAGGCAATCCGCAGCAGACCTTGAAGAGGAGAAGCAAAAAGTTGTATCGGACTTGAATGAACCTCTACTGAAGCAACAACAAAAACAACTTGAGGCTGTAGCTAAGACCCTTATTGCCAAAGACCTGGCCTTAATTCAAGGACCGCCAGGAACAGGTAAGACAACAGTAATCGCTGAAATTATCTGGCAAACTCTTTTGAAAGACCCGCAAGCCAAAATTCTTATCACATCTCAGACAAACCTTGCGGTTGATAATGCTTTAGAGCGGATCAAAGGTAAAAAACTTGTTCGTCCAATACGCATTGGCAACACTGACAAATTTGAAGATGAAGGGAAAGTTTACTCTAATGAGAGAATTAAGGAATGGATTAAAGCAAAAGCGTATTCAAAAGATGAAGAACTGAACTCAGATAATGCTATTTGCGAATGGATTGAAAACGTGAAGGAAAAAAGTAGTCCACTTGAGAAATATTCAAAAGCTATAACTAAATGGAAAAGTGGATTAGATGAGAGAAATCAACTAATCAAAAACACTTTCTCCAATTCATATTATAAATACGTAAATGTATTTGCTGCTACTTGCAGTGAATGTGGTAGTCCAAGATTTAGCGAGGCATATCAAAACACATTTCAGAAAAATTCTGAGAATAGAGGCGAACCCGAATTTGATATGGTAATAATGGATGAGGCAAGTAAAGCTACTCCGCCAGAATTGGTCTTGCCGCTCACATTAGGAAAGAAAGTTGTAATCATTGGTGATCACAAACAGCTACCACCAATGATGGATGAACGAGAATTTAGCGAGGCTTTGGAGGCAGTTGGTGCAAAGAGTCTAATCGAACATTGGACGAAGGATGACTATAAAGTATCTCAATTTGAGAAGCTTTTTATGAACGCTCCAAAAAATTTCGTTGCAAGTTTGGATACTCAATTCAGAATGCATGAACAGATTATGAATTGCATTTCGCAATTCTATACCGATCAGGAAGAGTTAGAGCATGGATTAATTTGTGGAATAAAAGAAGAGATGAATATTCCGGATTTTAATGTCAAGGCAAGCAGGTGGCATGGCTTGAAATCGGAACCTTTCATTGATACAAAACATCATGCAGTTTGGGTTAATGTTGAGACACCTGAAGGAAAAGTTGGCACTTCTTATGAAAATGAAGGTGAGGTAAAAGCAATTCAAACTGTTTTACGTACACTGACAAAGGCAGAAGGATTTGAGGATTATCTAAAGCATTTTAAAAGGGATGAGGACAAAGAAATCGGCATCATTACCTACTACATGCCGCAGATGCAAAAAATAAGAAATGCCATGTATCCTAATTTTTCAAAGACCGATTGGAGAAATTTTGAGCAGCACAAATTTGAAAATGAATTTCAACTCCCGTTTAGAATAAATACTGTAGATAGATTTCAGGGAATGGAGAGGAACATTATCATAATATCTACAGTAAGGAGCAATAAACAATTTAAAGAGGAAAAGGGAAAGCGGATTCCAATAGATAACACTAAGTATCCTTTTGCACTAGGCTTCGCGCGAGAACTACAACGAATAAATGTAGGCTTCTCAAGAGCTAAAAGATTGTTAATTGTTATCGGAAATGAGAAGCACTTTTCACATAAACCTGAATATGAAAAGGCGATTCAGAAAATGCACAGAGTGGATATTATGCAAATTCAAAATTTAATTTCTCAGTGAAAAAAAGATTATCAAAAATAGCGAGAGACTTAAATGCAAACATTCCAGATGTTGCAGAATTTCTTCGTGCTAACGGTTATGCTTGTGAAGAAGACCCCAATGAAACCTTTACAAGGGAGGTCGTAGAAATAATTGAAAACAACTTTCCTGCGTTTGTCAGAAATAAGACGAAAGACCTTCAACAAATTTCACCAAGAGAAGCGAGCAAAAAGTCTAAAATAGCTTCTTCTATAGATCAGGTTCCACTAGAGCTACGTATCATAGAAGCTGCCAGTAAAGAGAAGAAATTAATTGAAAGAATTATCGGGTTTACGGAGTACGATTGGAACTTCACTATCGCGAAATATAAAGGAGAATGTTCACAGCCCGTAGAATTTTCATTATTTGATGAAGTAATTTGCGACTTACTGTTGACTGAACAAATGTCAGCTAAGCAAATGGGAAACATCCTTGGCTTCGACATTCAAAAAGACCCTGCTGAAAGAGATATTTTAATAAATGCAATTAAGGATTTAAAGGATGACAAAATGCTGGAAGGAGATGAAAGCATTATGTGGCTTTCTGAAACTGGTATAGAGTATGCGAAAAATGGAGTCAAATTCTCCACATTCAGGAGGACTTTTGAATTATATTTTGACGAGGTCGGTGGGATGCTCCAAAATGTAAAAGCAATATTCAGTAATCTCAAAAGTGAGAAACGACCAATCCAATCATCAAATATCCCAACTAATTTAGATGATATTAGAAGTGTTGCAGAACACCAGGCTCAAGAGATTCATTTCCCAGAAAAAAATTACCTACTTCAATCGGCAGAATTTATTAATTCTGAGAGTTTCAGAGCAAAAGTATGGGTGGTACTCCTTGAAAATTTCCGAGATAACTCAATGCGTTCAATAGTTTTTGATGAAAAACAAAATATTGTAATTGATGAATTATCGAAAGCATTGGATAAAAAGGAGAATATTAAGGCTGAGTTATTAGAAAAATTAATTAAGGTCGAAGACGAAATTCAAGTCACAGAAGAAGATAAACAAGACGATCAAATTGAAGTTGAAAGAGAATTAATCCATAAGCAGGACGAGATCGATAAGGCAATTGAAAATCGTAATGAGGAGAAACTAAGAGAAATTCAAAAGGAAGTTGTTGCAATTAAGAGACACTTTAATTCTCTAGAATTCGAGGTTGAATTGAAAAGACTATTTGATGAGACCGCTAATGATTTATGGATAATAAGCCCTTGGATTAAAAATGCAACGTTTAAACGCATACCGTTTTTTGAAAAATATTTGAAAAAGGGGGGAAGGATTTTTGTCGCTTATTCCGAACCAGAAGCAGAAGGCCAAGTCATGGCTAATGATGAACCTCTAAATAAACTTTTAGAGCTGGAAAAAAAATACCAAAATTTCTATTTACATCAATTACCTGCCTTCCACTATAAGAACGTTTGGTTACGCCAGGAGGATGGCAACGATATGTACTACACTGGTAGTTATAACATTCTTTCATTTTTCGTGAGTCAGGGTCTTCATAAAATCCGTCAAGAAAAAATGACCAGAATGGATTGGAATGATGAGGTGCAAAAAGAGTATGAAGATGTAATAAGACAATTCGGGTTGAAGTACGCCAATAGGGCAATTGAAGACTTTAATGCCCTTTGTCAAAGCCCTCCCGACATAATTGACAGGACATATCTTCAAAAACTCAAAACGGTAGATTACAGCAAACTAAAACCATTCGTTAATAAGGGTATTGAACAATTTGATAAAGCATATAAGGCATTAGATGAAACTAAAACTCAAAATCTAAATCTATATAGAAAGAAATTCTTTGAAACAAAGGTTGAAGAATTCAAAAAACAAGTGATCGAACTAGCTCAGCAGAACATTTCTCAAGATAGAAAGAAATATTTACAAAATGACTTTGATAAATTACGAGATGAATTCATCGATTTTATGGATTTACAAATGACCATTGGTAAAGATGTTTCGCAAATGATTGAGAATTTAAGAGTTTCGAATTTTTCTAATCAACAAAATAGAAAAAGAAAATAGCTATGTCATGCTTTGAATCTTCAACGTTTGTTAAAAATCCTGACATAATGAATCAGGAAATACTAATTCAAGCTTGTAAAAACTTAGGATGGAAGTATTCAGTCGCTAACAATGAACTCATAATACATCAATTGGATAATCAGCAGGATTTTGGAGGGGAATATGTAATGAAGGTGATTGGTAATAAGGTAACCTACAATACCTACTACATGAAAAATGCACATTCAAAGGTAAGTCAATTGCAGAGTGTATTCTACGAACTAAATGTTAAATACGCGGAAGAGTCGATTATACGTGAATTCAAGAAAAACGGTTGGGCGTTTAAATCCAATAGTTCCTTCAAACCCAATTCAGAAGAGAAAATAAGTTTTTACATGGTGGGAAGAAGCAAGTTAAAAGAAGAAACAGAACCAATTGCACAGATAAAGTTTACAATACTGAAGGACGGTACTGTGGTAACTGATAGCGATTACATCCCAAGAGATATTCACGAACTAGCTGATAAGGCAATGCTCGAACTTGAAAATATCTTTGGAAATTCCAGGACTATCAATGGAAAGAGCATTCCATTAAAGTATAAGAACAAAACCTTTTGCGAAAACAAGAAGACCATCTCAATAACGAAAACTAAATGACGCAAATTACAAAAACTACATCTGATCCATATTTGCAGATACAGGATATGCTTAAGGCGTATTATCCTGTTTTGTATCTAACAACATTTGAGTACGATAGGACAAGGCAAAAATTGAGAGGTGTAGCAAAGAATCTCAATAGAAATTTTAATTTTTATGAGTGGAATTGTGTTGACGGTCTAGGTAAGAGAGACCTTAATGATGGAAACTTAACCTTCATTGAAAATGTAGAAGAGCCTGAGCAACTTTTGAAACATATAGCTTCCCAGACAGAAAAGGATGATTTTGAAATTTACGTATTGGAGGATTTTCATGATTTTATCTCAGAAAGAAATATTAAAATCCTTTTGCGTCAATTGGCTGAGAAGTTGAGATTTTACAGAAAGCACATTATCATAATTTCATCCGTATTAAATCTACCAGTCGAGCTTGAAAAGTATATAACCGTTCTCGAATTGCCTTTACCTGGCAGAGTTGATTTGGAAATTGTGCTTAATAGAGTCGCAAGTAATGCTAATACGGAAATTGACAACGATCTAAAGAAAAAATTAATTGATTCGGCCTTGGGCATGACTGTGATGGAGGCCGATTTAGCATATTGTCTTGCTGCCGTTCGAGATAAGCTCGGTATCAATTCACCGAGAACAGTAGCCTTTGAAAAGGAGCAAATAATTAAGAAAAGTGGGCTGCTCGACTACTTTCAAGTTAACGAAAGCTTGAAGAGTGTTGGGGGAATGGAGAACCTAAAAGATTGGTTAGAGAGAAGAAAACAAGCTTTCGATTTCAAAGCGCAAGCTTGGGGTCTAGCTGAGCCTAAAGGTCTACTTTTGTTAGGTGTTCCAGGTTGTGGTAAAAGTTTAACAGCGAAGTGCATTGCTTCCTTGTGGAATATGCCGCTGCTGAGGCTAGACATAGGGAAAGTATTTCAGGGAGAGGTCGGAAGCAGTGAGAGTAATATTCGAAGAGCAATTGCCACAGCCGAAGCCGTAGCACCCTGTGTTCTTTGGATTGACGAAATTGAAAAAGGTCTATCCGGAGTGCAAAGCAGTGGATCAACAGATGGAGGAACAACTTCAAGAATATTTTCAACAATCTTAACATGGATGCAGGAGAAAGTACAACCTGTTTTTGTTGTCGCCACAGCCAACGATATTTCCCAACTTCCTCCTGAACTTTTGCGAAAGGGAAGATTTGATGAAATATTTTTTGTAGACCTTCCTTCTGAAGAAGACAGAAAGAGCATTTTTTCAATCCATCTTTTAAAGAACAATCAAAAGCCCGATGACTTTGCACTTGAGAAACTTGCGAAAGAATCTAAGGGCTTTAATGGAGCCGAAATTGAAGAATGTGTGAAAGAAGCAATGTTTGCTGCATACACTGATGACAAAAATAATCCAAAGCTTCAGATTATACATCTACTTAATTCAATTAAGGGTACTGTTCCACTTTCAAAGACCATGAAAGAACAAATTGAATTTCTGAGGAAATGGGCGAGTAGCAGAGCGAAGCAAGCAGGAACACTAAATAATGAAGAATTAAAGTCAGAAGGAGACGTTCCATTGACAAAAGTTGAGAAAGAATTAAATAGAAGCTTTGATTAATTTAAATCATAGTTAGCTATTATATAATTACAATTTTGTAATTGTAACTTATAAAATATCTCTCCGTTACTCCAAATAAATTCAACTTATGACGGATAAACAAATCGAGTTTTTGGAGCTTGCAATACTTGAACAAATGAAGTATGCTCAGATCAGCATTAAATTAAATGTTGATCAAAAAACATTAAGAGTTTGGTGGGATGAATTGAAAACCGAAAGAGAAAAACTTTCGACCCTTCGACAACTTTGGAAGTCAAAATGTAATGCTGTAAGCTTTTGGGATTTTAAAACTTGGTATGAGTCCACAGAGCGGAAATGTCACTATTGTAAAATCACGGAAGAGGAAATCGCTGAACTCATATCAAAGGGACTAATTCAAACAAAGAGACTCGTTACAAGAGGAAGAAAACTTGAAATAGAAAGGGTGCTACCGAATAATCCTTATGACGATCTCAACAATTTAGTTTTTTGTTGTTATTGGTGCAACAATGCTAAGACGGACGAATTCTCGGCTGACGAATTCAAATATATTGGTCAATTGATTGGAAATATCTGGAACAATAGACTGCGAACCGCAAGGTTTATCGGAGACGGATCAGAAATTACAATCTTGAATGGAGATGATAACAGATAATGAAACCAATTTTCTTTATTTTTCAAAAGAGCTTGAGGCGCGCAGTAATTTCTTCAAAAGCTTTTGCTCTCTACTCAATAAGCATTCTATAAGGTATCACATACTGGATGAAACAAAAGACATATGGGCTGTTGACTATATGCCTATTCAATCAGGAATAGATAGATTTATACAGTTTAAGTACGAACCAGATTATTTGCAAGATGATAATTATATTCTGACTCAAACTGATCCAATCGCAGTATGTAAGACAATTGATTTGCAAGTAATTGAAAGCAATATCAAGATTGATGGTGGTAATGTGATTAAGGGTAAAAATTGGGTGATTCTTACGGATAAAATTTTCAAAGAGAATTCATCCCTAAAGAAGAATCAACTATTAAGGGAATTGGAGAAGATATTCGGAGTGGAAATAATAATCATACCTCATGATCCAATTGATTTTACAGGGCACGCTGACGGAATTGTTAGATATTATACAAATGATACTGTTCTTATAAACCATTACAACCCTAAAGACAATGAGGGATTTCAAAATAGCCTTAAGACTGCATTAAAAAGTCATGGACTCAAGACAATTGAAGTTTCGTACAATCCATACCAAAATTCAAGCATTGATTCCGCAGATGGTCTTTACATTAATTATCTTCAGATGGAGAATTTTATTCTGCTGCCTACGTTCCACAAGAGAGATGACGAAATAGCTTTCCGTCAATTCGAACAACTATTCCCAAGGCAGACTATAGAGACTATTGATTCAAGACAAATTTCAAAGGATGGTGGAGTGCTTAATTGCATAACATGGAATACAAAATCGGTTTTATCCTAAATCAAACATTATATAATACAATCATTTAAAATCCTTAATTATCGTTTACTATCATTAACAATCCTTAACCTTCATGTAGTCCCTTTTCTATTTTCGAACAGAATATCAGGGGATGAAGGACAAAACAATCATAAAGGCACAATTTCTTCAGCATGTTCGTAAGGAACTAGATGCAAAGAGAAAACACAATAGGAAATCTATTGAGCGAATTGCCTCGTCTTATGGAATCACCGATAAATCGGAAGTAAAGGAATACACAGAACTTGCTATTGTTCTCAAAGCAAGAAGTATTTCACTTTCATCACTAACAATTGAAGAAAAATATTGGAGCATCGTAGAGCTTTACAAAAGCCAGGTAAATATTTCTCACCGCACAAGTCAGAGTATCTTATTACAACAATACAGTACTCCTGCTCCCATTTCATTTCTTGCCGGAATTTTCACCAATGCAGAGCAGAACATTTCAGTGTTTGAGCCATCCGCAGGAAATGGCCTTCTCACAATTGCAGCCAATCCTTCCAGAGTCATTGTCAATGAAATTGATGAGCTAAGAAGATCGAACTTAGCTGATCAGGGTTATAGACAAGTATTAAATCAAGATGCCACAATTCCTTTCAAGGGTTTTGAAAAGAAGTTTGAGGCAGTCATCACAAATCCTCCCTTTGGATTATTAGACAAAGAAATCAAGTACGAGACCTTCAGTATTGAAGTTCTTGATCACTTGATGGCCTTACGTGCCCTGGACTGCATGAAAGATAATGGGAAGGCAGCAATCATCATCGGGGGACATACACGCTACGATAAGAAAGGAAGAATTCAAAAAGGGAAAAACCGCTTCTTCTTTAACTACCTCTTCAGCAGATACAATGTAGTGGATGTCATTCCCATTGATGGCTCCAAACTCTATTCCCGTCAAGGAACTTCGTTTGATACCAGGCTCATGCTGATTGATGGACGGAAATCTCAACCCACTGGTGCAGCTCCTTTAAGAAATGCAGAACGCGATGCAGTAGTTGATTCCTTTAAAGAGTTGTATGAGCGGGTGATGAGCGTAACAACACCAAGACAAGAATTTACAATGACAAAACTTGAATTAGAAGCCCAGGCTCTTGCTCTGGAGCTTGAATTAATGAGCTTCGATGAACTCGGTATGCCATACACCCCTGCATCAAGCAGTTGCTTTGTTCTCAATACGGTAGTGCCTGACTCAATGGGCTTCGAAACCCACAGTGCATTGCAAAGAATTAAGGAAGCAGTAGGTGGCGACATAGATGAGTATGTACGAATCAAACTTAATTACCGAAGCAATGTAGAATTGTGCAAAGCTTTATCAGCAGAACAAATTGATGCAATAGCAATGTCTATCTACAACATCGAAGAAAGAGGCGTTGGTATGATTATCGGTGACCAAACCGGAATTGGTAAAGGTCGAATCGCGGCATCTATTATTCGGTATGCAGTTGAGCAGGGAGTTCAACCCGTCTTCATTACTGAAAAGGCGAATCTGTTTTCTGACATCTACCGTGATTTGTCAGCAATAGGTTCTTCGCACCTTGTTCCATTTATTGTCAATGGTCGAGAGAGTAAGACCGACATCAAGGATGAAGATGGGAACATCATTTACCAGGCACTTCCAGCGGCAGACCAAAACAGAATATTTGAAGGACAGCGCATACCGCGAAACTTTCATTTTGTAGTCGCTACCTATTCACAGTTCAACTCACCAGATAAGAAACCAACAAAACCTGTATTCTTAAATGCTATTGCAGAAGATAACATTGTCATCATGGATGAGGCTCACAATTCATCCGGTTCTGGTAATACCGGAAACTTCATGCAGTCGGCATTATCTAAATCGAGAGGTGTAGTTTTTCTGTCCGCAACATTCGCCAAGCGTCCTGATAACATGCCCATCTATGCGATGAAAACTTCCATTCGCGATGCGAGTATGACAAGGGATGCGCTCATTGAAGCAATTACTAAAGGTGGAGTGGCCTTGCAAGAAATCCTGGCGAGTCAGCTTGTAGCCGAAGGTCAGATGATACGAAGAGAGCGTTCATTCGAAGGCGTGGAGGTAAACTACATTACCCTTGAAGATAAGGAGCAAGAGCATAAAGCCATTGCAGATAATATCACTTCTATCATTCGCGACATCATCAAGTTTCAGACTACCTATGTAGATGAGATTGTGGAGGAGCTTGATGACATTGCAGTAGCAGAAGGAAAGCAAGTCGAGATTCGCGAAGGAACATCTCAAGCAGGAGTAGATAACCTTCCATACTTCTCCAAAGTCTTCAACGTGATTAATCAAATGCTTTTCAGCATTAAGGCAGAAGCAGTCGCGGAACGAGCCATTGCACGATTGAAGGAAGGCAAAAAACCTGTCATAGCATTTGCCAGTACGATGGGAAGCTTCATCGAACAGATGGAGAATGACGCAGGTCTTGCTGTTACGGATGGTGATACCATTAATGCAGATTTTTCTGTAGTGCTTCAAAAGGGACTTGATGGAATTTTGCGTTACACGGAAACAGACACCGATGGTCAAAAGGTTTTCAAGAAGTTTGAAATCTCCGACTTCCCTTTAGAAGCCCAGGCAGAATATTTCCGCATTAGCGAGCGAATCAAAGAAGCATCGACTGGAATTACCATTTCTCCCATTGATGTGATTGTTCGAAAAATCACTGAAGCCGGATTCAAAGTGGCCGAGGTTACTGGTCGTAAGTATGAGCTTCAGATAAACCCCAGGACAAACAAGGCATTGGTGATGACACGTAAGCGTGTAAATACAAACGATGCCTTTCGTCAATTCAACAACAATGAAGTCGATGTTCTCTTAATCAATCAGTCAGGAAGTACCGGAGCTTCAGCTCATGCTATTGTGACTCCTAAAGTTTCCAAGGACAGAGTAAAGCAGCGCGTAATGATTGTATTGCAAGCGGAGCTTGACATAAACACGGAGGTTCAGAAACGAGGACGGATAAACCGCACCGGACAAATCTTTAAACCTATCTACGATTATGTCAACTCTGCTATCCCCGCTGAGAAGCGTTTGATGATGATGCTTCAGAAGAAATTGAAATCCCTGGATGCGAACACTACATCTAACCAAAAGTCATCTACAAAAATTCTGGATGTACCTGATTTTCTAAACAAGTATGGAGACAGGATAGTGGCTGAATATCTAAAGGAGAACGTAGAGGTGAATATGCTCCTCGATGATCCATTGGGTCTTTCAACACGCGAAGTCGATGGAGCGGAATTAGAAGATGCAGCACACAGAGTTTCTGGAAGAGTGGCAGTGCTTTCAACACTCATGCAACAAGATTTCTATAATGAAATAGCGAATCGTTACAGTGAGTATGTGGAGTATCTCAAACAAATAGGTGAGTACGACCTTGAAGTGGAGGCGATGGATCTTCAGGCAGAGACACAATCTGCCAGAACCGTAATTGTCGGCAAAGGCGGGACAAGTGAATTTGGGGATGATAGCATCTTGGAAACAGTCATGGCCAACGTCCTCAAGAAGCCTTTCTCCATTCAAGAGTTAAGCAACCTTCTTGCAGAATCACTCCAGGGAAAAGACGGAAGAGAATTGCAAAAGGAAGTAAAGCTGGAGTATGAAGGCTACATGGAGTCGCAACTTCAAAAGGAAATTGCAGATAATGTGGCATACTATGAAGACCTTATGCAAAAGGTTCCTCAAGAGAAGAAGATTCAGAAACTTGTAGAGAAAGGTAATTCTGCCGAAGCGCAAGAAGCGATCAAAGCCAGAACAAATGAGCTTCAAAAAGCAATGAATGATTCAGAGGAAAAGATAAAGCGTTCATTCAATAATCGCAGACAATATCTCGAATCCATTTTCACTTCCTTCTATGTAGGACGAAATCTGAACTATCCTGTAAGCAGCTATGAAGGAGGTCAGGAATTGGTACCTTCTGTTTTCTTGGGTTTCATTATTGATAAGAAAAAGAAGAACCCCTATGCGCCAAGTTCTATGCGTCTTCGCTTTGCACTGGCAAGTAGTAACAAGTACATCGCCATTCCAGCAAGCTATGCACAGGACGTAAGAGCAATCATTGGTGCAAGTGTCGGATTACCGCACCTGGAAAAGGAATCGCTTTTGGCAAAGTGGGAAGCCTCCATTAAAGAGAGTACGGTTGACAGAAAGATACGGCACATCATTACCGGAAATGTGCTTCAAGCTTTTAGTGCCTACAAAGGGAAACTTGTGAGCTATACTACGATTGATGGAGGAATCAAGAAAGGAATCCTCATGCCGGAATACTGGGAGCCTGGAAATGATGTAGGGCAAAAAACAGTGGTACCCATTTCCAGGGCAATGAAAATCATCCGGTCTTTAACGATTGGTGCAAGTATCACAACAAAGAATGGAGTATCCATCTTCCGGCAGCCTGGCAAATTCAAGATTGTAGTTTCATCCTCACGGTCGAAGGGTGGTGATACATACCTTGATCCAGACCTCTTGAAGATTGTTGACGGAAACAACTTTGAAAAGATTTCTGACCGAATGACGGCATCATTGGGCGAGGGCAAAATTGATGAGTTTGTCAATGTGCTCCAGGAGAAGTTCAATGATAGCGTTTCGCTTAGTCCTCCACAGTATGAAGTAATCAAAGGAGAGATTCCGAAAAAGGAACCAAGGACAAAGCCTACCATCGTAATGCTCCCTAAACAATCACAATCTGAAATAGAGCAATTGGAGCTTGAAGCTCTTGCTCTGGAACTCGAATTAGAACTATTAAACTTTGCAGCGTAATGATAACGGCTAGTAATTATTTTATTGAAGTGGAGCGGATCGGTGTAGAGACTTTGCCTGAAACGCTAAAGAAAGGACATGACCTGGTTGTGAAGAGTACATCCAATGGAACGAATTGGGCGAACTATCAAAACAGCGAAGGTATCAAGAAGGTGATAGACCTGTATTTTCAAAAGCTGAATGAGTATGCAAATACAGTCAGTCCGAAAAGTACAACTCCTGAACCTCCAAAAGCGAAGAAACCTCCGGTTAAAAGAGTCGAACAAAAGACGAAGGTAAAATCGGTGAAGGAAACCAAAGAGCCAAAGAATGTAAAACACGTTGAGCATATCCGTGAAGAGGTGAAGTACATTAAAAGGTATGTTGGGTTACACAACAAGGTTAAGTCACCCAATGCCATACTTGCTTTCATCAAAGCCTTACAGCGTTCCATCGTTCAAAAACTTATCCGTAAAACCTCGCCATTGTCGGAAGAAATTGAAATGATTCAGAATAAACTTGTTCAGGCTTATAACAAGATGAAGGGCGATGAATCTTTTGCCATCAATGAAAAAGACCTTAATCATCTTGTCGCAATCGCGGGTGGTGAGAAGGTGTACCAGTCGATAACCGTTATTAAACGTTACATCGGTTTACAAGGAAAAGATGACCAAAAGAAGATTAATGATTTCATCAAGTACCTGGAGAACCTTGTCGAGAAAAAGAAGCTCACTAAAGATGATCCTTATGCCGATAAAGTTAATGCTATCTACAAAAACCTGAGACAACGGTCGAGCAGTAAAGTATCCATATCAAAAGCTGAACTAAATGGATTGGAAGGAATTGTAAAAGCCTGCGGATGCAAAAATGAGGTAGGCAGAATCTATGACACAGGTGGAAGGAAGCTAAGGCCATGCAAGAGTAAAACGTATTCCGATGCAAGTCGTGGTGCTTGCTCCCACAACAAGGGACTAAGCGGAGTACTAACTGCGGAAGAAATGGCAACCCGCAAACTTGACTTACTTAATTTCCTTTCATATTGGCATTCCCTGTTTGGAAATCCTGCAAGGAACTTCACCATGATGTTTCATGGAGAGCCGCATAATGGAAAAACTATCTTCCTGCTAAAGCTTGCGCAATACCTTGCTGAGAATTTCGGTGATGTGCTCTATGTCTCATCGGAAGAATTTGCTTCGCCAACCATGACCAAGAAGGTGAACGAATTTCTAAATCCATTGCCATCAAGGTTGCACTTTGCTGAAAACTTGCAAGACCCTGACCTTTCGGATTATCAGTTTATCATTCTCGATTCTGTGAATGACCTTGGATTGAAAATCAATGAATACAAGGAGCTTCGAAAGGAGCATCCGGACAAAGCATTCATTTTTATCCTTCAACATACCAAAGCTGGAGATTTCAAAGGTGGAAAAGATTGGGAGCATATCGCAGAGATAGCAGGTGAGGTACACAAAGGTGTGGTAAACATTACCAAGAACAGGTACGCACCTAAGAGCACTTTAGATTTCTTCAGGCAATTTGGCATCCAATGGCAAGAGCCAATAGCCAAGCAAAAATTAAAACCTTATCCGATCAATGGTGACATGACTACCAAGGATAGTCAGCATTACTAAACAGAATTATCTAACAATTAAATACACAAACATGGAGGCAAGTGAAGTTGGTAAAAAGCCAGCTATCGGAGGATTTTTGTCTAAAATCCTCGGAGCTGGAGTAAAGGAGACAGTCGATTCTATTGGAAACGCAATCGACAAAATTGACAAATCAGATGAAAAGCTTGAGCTTCAATTGAAGTACAAAGAACTTCTCATGAACATGGAGGGAGCTTGCATTGATTATGAAAGCAAGCTCCTGGACACGAAATCAAAAATTATCGAATCAGAGACGAAAGGTGAAAGCTGGTTACAACGGAACTGGAGACCGATACTCATGTGCATCTGCATGTTTATAGTTTTCAACAACTATGTGCTCGTGCCATACTTCGACCTTCCGGTAACGACTCTTGATGATCACATCTGGACACTGATGGACTTGGGTGTCGGAGGTTATGTAGCAGGTCGATCTTTGGAAAAAATCAGCGAAAACCTAGGGCCTGTTCTCTTTAATGTGAGAAAAAGGAAAAAATAATTTTGGAAGTGGTTTGTAGGTATATATTTAAGGAGCCAAAGAATGGGTGCAGTGGGATTGAAGTCTTCGCGGTGGACTCCGGAGAGACTTAGACAATTTAGGGGATTTGAAAACTTCAGTGATGAAGAAGCAGAGAGAGCTATAGATACAATAGAAAGACTGGCTCGCATCTTGCTTTCAATTCACATGAGAAACTATCAAGAAAATGGAAAATTTGAAAATTCTTCAAAACTTCGGGAAGGGTCAAAAGAAAATCAAGAGTGGTAGTAAGAATGCAATTATTTATACACGAGTATCAAGCAAAGAACAAACGGAAAATCTGAGTCTTGAAGTTCAGCTAAAAGGGTGTGAACAATTTGCTATCAAGAACTCACTACAAGTAAAAGGCAGATTTGGAGGAACATATGAGAGTGCTCAGACAGATGAAAGAAATGAGTTCAAGCGAATGGTCAACTTCGCGAAAAATTATAAAGAAGGAATTGCTTACATCGTTGTTTACAGTCTTGAAAGGTTTAGCCGCACGGGTGAAAATGCAATTTGGTTATCAAGGCAATTAAGAGAGTTAGGAATTACAATTGTTTCAGTTACTCAACCAATTGATACAAGTAATCCATCAGGAGTATTACAACAAAACATTCTTTTCTTATTCAGTCAGTACGACAATGATTTAAGACGTCAGAAGTGTATCGCTGGAATGAAGGAGAAACTCATGAGAGGTGAATGGGTTGGTGGCGCTCCCGTGGGATATTCCTATGATCGATCAGATTCCAGAGTTCAACGGATCGTTCCCAACGAACAGGGGAAGCTGATACGTAAAGCTTTTGAAATGAAAGTCCACGAAAAGCTTTCAAACACAGAGATCGCTGAACGACTTTGGAAGCGCGGATTAAAACTTAGCAGAAAGAGAATCTCAGAAATATTAAGGAATCCATTTTACTGTGGATTCCTTTCTCATTCTTTACTGGAAGGACAAGTTGTAAAGGGAAACCATGAGCCTATTGTTTCCGAGAAAGTCTTCTTTCAGGCAAATGAAGTTATTAAAGAATCTAAAGCCAATCTTTCAGGGTACAAGCATAAAAAGGAAAATGACAATGTTCCTTTAAAACAATTTGTTTACTGCGCAGAGTGTGGCACTCCGTTTACTGCCTATATCGTTAAAAGCAAGAAGCTATATTACTATAAGTGTAATAAGATAGGATGTAAGTGTAATAAAAGTGCCAAGCATCTTCATGCTCGTTTCCAAGAGCTTTTATCTGCGTTCCAAACTAATGAATTGTGGGTGCCCGTATTGCGAGATAAAATTCTTGAACAGTATGAGGAGGTAGTTAAAGAGAATGCTTCAGGCAATAAGGAAATAAAAACTAAACTCACAGAGCTAAAACAGAAGCTTGAAAAAGTTGAGGAAAGATTTGCGTATGGTGAAATCGATAGATCGATTTATGAGAAGATTTCAGAAAAGTTAAAGGCTGAGTTAACGGATTTAGGCAATGAAATTGAAAAGTCGTCTTTGATTTTATCGAACCCATTAGACCAGGTGAATAAAGCACTTGAAATCATGTCAAATTTGGTGAATTTGTGGCTTTCTGGTGGGTCGAAGGAGAAGAAGAATATCCAAAATCTACTCTTCCCGAAGGGATTATTGTATGATCGAAAAATAGACCATTATCGAACCGATGAGGTCAATCCAGTACTCGCTCTAACTTACTCATTCTCAGAGTCGCTAATACAAAATAAAAACGGACAGGAAGGAAAAATTCCTCACCTGTCCGCTTTGGTAGCCCTGGCAGGAATCGAACCTGCATCCTAAGTTCCGGAAACTTATATTCTATCCATTGAACTACAGAGCCAAATACCGATTGAATGGCTTATTAGGCTGGCAAAATTAAGTAAACCCACTTATCTAAAAAATTAATCTTAATCTTCTCAATCAGGTTCGTGGCATTAAATCAATGTGATTAATGGGTATCAGGTTTACCTTAAATTTATTGACAATCATATTCATGATCGGATCATTTTTAATCTTTTGAATTATCCTCCCCGTTTGGTTTGCGTCATACCCCATCACCATCTGATCAATCAGACCCAGGCTTTTCACGGCATAGAAAAATCCGGCAATCACATACGGTCCAAAGGGTGTATGAGGGATATCAAAAGAACTGCCGGTCATATTAAACACCGTGTTGGGCAAGTATTCACCCGAGTGCTCCAATCCCTTTAGCTGCATATAGTAGTTGGCAGCATAAACCCGGGAAGACATACGGGGGTCACTCATGCATAGTAATCCAGCCAACGGCTTTTGCTTTTGCGATTGCATGATGAGTGTTTCTTTGGCTTTCCTGCTGTTTTCTGCTCGTTTCCGAATCTCTGCCTGGACGGTATCCCAAAAGGGTACGGCAGGCTCACCGTCATCCACACGTATTAATGAATGAATGGCATAATCCTGAATGCCACACGTAATCTGAATGTTCAACATCTTTAATTCAGCATCTCCGGCAATCGCCTTTTCTAAAACCGTACGTTGATGACGCGGGTGCGTACGCAACAAATCGATGCTCTTGATCCAATCGCCAGCCAGGTAACCATCATAGGCATAGTATTCCCGCAGTAGCAATTTGATCTTGGTATCGTTAATCACGGTGAATTTCTTACCCCTAATTTCAATTTCTGGTTTTTCTTCTACAATCATTTTTTCGATGTCCACACCAACAGAAGAAGCATTGAGCATACCGCAATTCAGTGGCGATCCATCTACTATTTTCAAATCATGTACATGGCTGATATAACTCTCATTGGAGTCTTCGGTAAGGTGAGCGTGTGTTTGAATATGAACGTAGTAACTGATGGGTATGGTCAGGTCATTACACGTGCGTTGTGCCTGCTCAAACGTACGCTTGATGTCCATCACAACATCGGGTGTTACAAATGAACCGGCAGTGCGAATAACGTGGAATTCAACGTCAATTCCCTGAAAACGAAGGAAAGTGATCGTGTTGTTTACGGCCTCAACCTGAATCTGATTCAGGTCGCGCGCATCGGCACAGCCGATGAGAATGTGTACTTGTTTTTCTTTCATTTTCCGTAGCCAATTTGAGAAAGAATATTCGCGAGTATACAAAAATTATATTTTATCCTTATGAGTTTCACCTTTGCACACCATGCTATTTGAGTTACGGGAAGAGCTTGAACAAAACTCTGAGAGAAAAATTTTTTCTCTTCTACTTTTACTTGAACTCAGTTGTGGAAAATTGTGCACACGTAAAAAAAAAGGTCAAAACTTTGGATTTTCGAAATGAAATGGTAACTTAACAGAAGTTTTAATTTATGTTTAACTAAAATTCAAAACGCTATGGCAAAGAAAGCGAAGAAAGCAGCTAAGAAAAAAGCAGCTAAGAAGAAGAAGTAAGTTGATCGCTGATCAACAAAAACAAAAAAGCCTCGACTATGTCGGGGCTTTTTTGTTTACAATTAAAGTGGAGTCGGAGGGAATTGAACCCTCGTCCAGAGAAGATAAAACCGTACGTTCTACATGCTTAGTTGACTTTTATTTTCGAGAATTTGAAGGCAGGCAACAGCCTCACAAACTCCTTAGTTACTGTGTCTTAACCGTGCTTAGCAACATCGCACAGAGCAGTTCTTACAGTCGACACCGCTATACCAGCACCAGCAGAACATAGGTACTGAGCGATGATGGCCTTCCCGATCTTATCGGAAATAAGCTAACCTAACGTAACGTCAGATTAAGCAGCCATGGCGTAGTTTGTCTCGCCACGTAGAGTGTGAGATCATCTTTCAAAGCTCTAACCTCACGAGCTTGCATGCTGGCATACTGCCTTACACATCCTGTCAAAACCGGTCGACCCCAAGGGTCAATTTTCAATGAACAATTTGGCAATTATCAATTGCTAACGAATCACAAATATATGCCTAAAAAAGTTCCCGTGTAGAAACCCTGAACGCCACGGTCAACGCACTTAATTGAACATAGATAATTGACAATTGACAATTGAATTCTATCTTGCAGCGCATGGAAAATTTTGTTGTTTCGGCCCGTAAATACCGCCCTACCGGTTTTGATGAAGTAGTGGGCCAGGAACACATTACCACTACCCTTAAAAATGCCATTGATAGCAATAAGCTTGCACAAGCACTTCTGTTTTGCGGTCCGCGAGGTGTAGGTAAAACTACCTGTGCTCGCATTGTGGCCAGACTTATTAACGGATTTGAGGAAAAAGCAGAAACCAATTCACTCAATATTTTTGAACTGGATGCTGCCTCCAACAATTCGGTGGAAGATATCCGTAACCTGATTGATCAGGTTCGGTACCCGCCTCAGTTCGGTAAGTTCAAAGTCTATATTATAGACGAGGTGCACATGCTCTCCAATGCCGCCTTTAACGCATTCCTGAAGACCTTGGAGGAGCCACCCTCGTATGCTATCTTCATTCTGGCTACTACGGAGAAGCATAAAGTAATTCCCACAATACTTTCACGGTGCCAGATTTTTGATTTCAATCGCATACAAATCGCAGACATTGCGAGCCATCTGAAGGTAATCGCCAAGCACGAGGGAATTAAGACTGAAGATGAAGCGCTCCATCTGATTGCACAAAAAGCTGATGGCGCCTTGCGGGATGCCCTGTCTATTTTTGACCTGATGGTGACCTACTCCTCCGGTAAGGCCATTACCTTTTCGGACGTCCTTGCCAATCTGCATATTCTGGATTACGACTATTACTTTAAAGTGGTAGATGCTTTGCTAACCCAGAATCATACTCAGCCCCTACTCTTATTAGATGAGGTATTAAGGAAGGGATTTGACGGCCATAACTTCATTGTCGGGCTATCCGAACATTTCCGGAATTTGTTGGTATCCCAGGATGCCCGCACCGTTCAGCTCATGGAGGTGCCCGATAGTGTTAGAAAGAAATATGCTCAGCAAGCACAGGCTTCAGCGCCTTCGTTGCTTCTTTCCTGGTTGAGTATTGCCAATCAATGCGACATCAATTATAAAGGAAGCAAGAATCAACGTCTTTCAGTTGAATTGGCCTTGATGAAAATGGCTTATGTACAATCCGTGATTGAACCCGGGCAGTTTACTGTTCCGTCTCAGGAAACAACTACCGGGCAGGCAGGATTAAAAAAAAAACTAGTGACGAATCCGTAGTATCACCGGAGGTAGTCGCTGAAACTCTACCAGTCGTTAACGAAGTCCCAGCCGAGGAATACTCCCCAACTCCTCAAAAAACAATACAAAAACTAGCCGTTGCTGATTCAGGAAAACCAAAAACAACCCTGAAGATTCCGACACTTGATTCCCTTAGGAAAGGAGGAGATCTAAAAAAGGATACACCCAATGGCACCCCGCAGGAAGATAAAAGGGCTGATCAACCGTTTACCAGCGATCAACTTAAAATCGTGTGGCAGGAATTTGCTGAGAAAAGAAAAGTCTACCAGGCTGAGTATCACTTATTAACCCAGGAAATTGAGGTGAAGGACAACCTGGTTATTGTTCACCTCCATAACCCTGTTCAAGAAACCCTTTTAGCGACATTAAAAAGCGACCTCTTAACCTTTCTTCGGGAGAAACTTAACAATAGTGCTATTCAATTGGCTGGTGAGCTTAAAACCCACGATGAAAAAAAGGTGCTCTATACTAACCGCGATAAGTTTGATCATCTGGTTGAAAAAAACCCTGTTCTTAGGGAGCTAAAGGAACGCCTGGGCCTGGATACTGATTTTTAGCCATTATTTAGAATTAATATAAATAAATCTTTGATAATTCGTTGGGAAAAAGGACTTTTGAGTTATTAAGAACTATTCTAAATAATATGGAAAAGAGATTTGTTGCCATTAACTACATCTCCTGCGAACCCCACTATCGAGAACGCTTCGAGCAACTTTTTGGGTCGCGGGCCCATGCCATTGATCGCATGCCTGGATTCGTGGACATGCAGGTACTTAAACCGAACACTGAAGGTGATTACCTTATTGTAAGTCATTGGTCGTCAGAAGAAGCTTTCAAGACGTGGACCAGTTCGCCCGAATTTCTTGAAGGACACAAGCGTGGATTCGATGACATTCGCAAAGCACGTGAGGCTGGAGAAAAACCACCGATGAGTTCAACCTTTAAGACTTACGAGGTGATTGCCAGGTAATCTTCTTCAAAGAAAAAGCCCATCGAATAGTCGATGGGCTTTTTTTACTGTGATCCAAAAATACTATTCAAAACTTCTTGATTCATTCGGCTGGTACACATACCGGAACGTATAATACCGTGCTTCATTATTGAACGTAGGGGTTGGAGGTGCATCTTTGTAGTAACTTAAAATTTCCACTTTAGCATAACGACCCCCGGAGGTTTTCACGACAATAATTTTTCCTGCTGTTGGTTTGTTCACCATCGCTGCACCATCATAGGTATACCAACCCTGACCTGAACCTGTAGGGATCGCGAGGTTAGCATTGGGCGCTCCTGCAATCGGACTAGGATCGTTGTCTGATAAATACCCATCAACCGGGGCCTCTGCGAGCTCATCAAAAATTCCGTTAACGAGTTGAACCTGAGTAGTGCCGGGACCACTCGTAGCACTATTCACAATAATAGTAGTGGCACGGAATCCAAGGTCCCAATTCGCAGTAGCACTATCTGCATTGGGGACAATCTCTCCGGTTTCAAAACTGAAAAGAGCAAACTTACCAGTGGTACCGATAGGCTGTCCGGTATCTGGATTAAATCCAGTGCCGGGGTCAGCCGGAAGATTGGTGAAAGTAGTCGATACAACAGGCGTAGGGGTTACCTCATCATCACTACAACTAACAAAGGCAATTGAACTGATTGCTAAAAGAGAAATAAAGAAAGGTGACTTAATCATATTTATATAGTTTATTTAATTATGGGTTACTGGTTTTATTCTTTGACAACGAACATGAAACACTGGCGTAAAATAATCTTCCGGGAAGATTGGGAATGACAACAGGGTCTGTATAGTCAAATAAATTATCAACACCCAATTGGAAGCGAACGAGTTGCTTGATAGACTTGGCCACAGAAATATTGACTACGGCATAGTCATCAACAAAATTATCGTATACATCAAGAATGGAATTATTGTTGATGTCTGATGGTGGGATTACTTCACCTTGAATATTTCCACGGATATCGCCAATACCATACCGGCCACGATAAATCACACGCACACTGGCCTCCAATCCCTTTGAGCGATTATTGTAAAAGATTTTCACATTACCCATATGGCGTGATCGGTTGTACAATCCGAAATATTCATTGGGTTCAAGTCGCTGCGTGACTAATGTATTCGGATCGCGCCAGTATACATCACCCGCCTTTACGTCCTCCACCACATCCTTATCCTTGGCAAATAATAATTGATACCCAAGCGACAGACTTAAGTTCTTCGCAACGGGATAGGAGAAGTCTGCTTCGATTCCCTGTGTGTATGCCCGTAAAATATTTCGGTAACTGTAAATACTTTGTCCCGAAGTAGTGATAGCGACTGCCTGCGTCTCAATTAAATTATCGATGCTGTTATGGAAGACATTCAGGTCCATCACGAAAGAAGGAATTATTTCAACGTGTGCCCCTACATTTAAGGATATTGAACGCTCAGCTTGAAGGTCACCTAACTTTGCGGGATCAAACAAATAGGTTTGAATCTGACCTTCAGCATCCAATTCTGCTAGTCGTGCAGAGGCGACTTCTGTACCCAGTACACTATAGCCACCCGCAGCTGAATTGTTGAAGTTGAAATACAACTGACGGAAATCAGGCGCCTTGAAGCCTACGCCCCCGGAAATTTTAAGCGTTAGCTTCTTATTGACTTCATACCGGGTGGAAAGCTTAGGACTAAACTGTCCTCCGTAAATTGAATTATAATCAAGTCTGCCTCCCAAAATAATGGATAATTTTTCCGATGGAAGCCATTCATGTTGAAAAAATCCATAGGTGGTTTCCTGGGTACGTTCCTCTTGATCACCATAACGAGAGGTTTGAACTGTTTCATGAATGTACCCTGCGCCCAACGTTAAAATATTTTTACTGTTAATGAAGTACTCCGTATTGATTTCCGGACGAAGAAATGTTTGCTTGAAATCATCCTGATAGTAAGGGCTTCCATCGCTTTCTAATGCCAATTGAGTTTCAGTTTTATAGTGCGTAGTATAAAATCGGGCTATCGCTTTAAAATTTTCTGAGAACCGATGGGTTACAACAGGATTGAAATTCCAATCCGATGTGGTTCCATTACCGGATGTACGAATCAATTCACCATTGGACTCTACTTCAAAACGAAATTGTTGATCTTCCGTAAAGTATCTGCCAGACAGACTAATGTCGGTTGAAGGGGAAAATTGATAGGTGAGCCTTGAATTGAAAGTATAGTTGGTAAACGGAGAAACCGTTTTTCCGAAGTTCTCAGGTGACAAATCATACCCATCGGTGCTGTACCGATTTCCAAAAAGATAAATGCCAAACTTTTTCCGGTTCAGACTTACATCTCCCGCTAGATCAAGTGTGTTGTTGGTGCCATAGCGCGTTGAGAAATTACCACGATTTCCATAAGGTCTTTCTGTAATGATATTGATCACACCGGCCAGTGCATCAGAGCCGTACAGACTTGAAGAAGGTCCTTTCACGATTTCAATCTGTTTAATATTCCCAACAGCAATACGACTAAGCTCAAGCGACCCTGTAAATCTGCCTATGATGGGCTCTCCATCGATTAGTATCAATGTATAGTCCGGGTTAAATCCTTGAATCTGGATTCCATTTCCCTGCGCATTTACCTGGGGGACTACCACCAAACCTGTTTGTTCCGTGAGTACATCATTTAACCGCAGGGAGCCAATGGCTTTAATTTGTGCTTTTGAAACTAAGGTGACGGGCATAGGTAAGGCGCCCATGTTGCGCTCATTGCGGGTAGCCGTAACCACCACTTCGTCCAACTCTTTAGTAGCCAGAGAGTCCGTTGATTGCTGTGCCAGGGCAGAACCTGAGATGAATAAAATAAAGGGTAAGAATCGATTCACGGCTGCAAATATTAGAATCATTCTAAATAAAAAATACCCTTGAAAGTATAATTAATGCCACGATTACCCCATTCTGAGTGAATCCCAAAAATTTGGTATTTTTGACCAAATCCTCATGAATTGAATCCGATTATAACATGATCTATGTCATTTTTTATTTATGAATATTAGCACAGCCACAAGCGAAATAAAAAATATCGCTAAAAGTGAGTTTATAACATTATTAGAGCAGGACGATTTCAGTTTGCAACTGGCCGAAAATCGGGGCCTAAAGTGGGTAGAGATTGACGCTCAGGTACACCGGAACATCATTCATTTTTACTTCTGCCTGGAGGGTACCGCTATTTTCGGGTTTGGCCCACAGTACAGCCGGCAGATTGAAAAGCAGCGCAATTATTTCTTCTATAATCCTGAGATGGATTTACCCTTCAAACTGCAGCTTGCACCGGAAACTAGAATTGTTTCACTCTCAATTATGTTAGACAGCTTGCACAAGCTCTTTACGCACGAATCTATACCATTTTTAAAGCCGGAAAATGCCAAGACTAAATTTTACGATGAGCGTGAAATCCCCACGCACCTTCATGTGGTGTTAAATCAGCTGTTCACCGTAAACCTTAGTGAAAATGCTTCCAGGCTGTACTACCATGGAAAAGTTCTGGAAATACTGGGGCTCTACTTTTCTGAAAAGAAAGCAAATGTTGAGAACTGCCCTTTTTTAAATGATCAGGAAACGGTACGCAAAATCAAACATGCTAAAGAATATTTGCTCAAACATATGGAGGCACCACTAAGCCTAAAAGATCTTGCCAAATTTGCCGGACTCAATGAATACCAACTTAAAGTTGGCTTTAAAGAAATTTATGGAAACACCGTATTTGGTTACTTACTGGATCATAAACTCGATCACGCCCGTGTACTATTAGACTCAGCAAAATTTCAAGTGAACGAAGTGGCCCACCAGACCGGCTACACCAATACCAGTCATTTTATTGCTGCCTTCAAAAAGAAATTTGGGGTTACGCCTAAAAAGTATTTGATGAGTAAGAATTAAAAAATTCCTTTTCTTCTTGTTGTCCTTCTGGTGGTGGTTCCAAACAGCATCCCAAAAACACCCCTTACCAATTCACGGCCTACCTGCTTCGCTACGGGTGAACTAATCACTTCCTCGAAGGTAGACTTCTCCGCTCGCCTGCCAACGGTGGTTCGAGATTGGGTTTTCGGTTCTTCAACTTCCTGCTGTTTCATCTTGGCTTCCAGCATTTCAAAAGCACTTTGCGGATCAATTGCCTCCTGATACTTTTTGTAGAGATCAGAGTCTTTTAAATGCATTTGATACTCTTCTGCAGAAAGCGGTCCCATAACAGAAGCCGGAGGAGCAAGGTGCGTCACTACTGTTTCGGTTGGAATTCCTTTTTCATTCAGCACAGTAATAAACGCCTGACCGGTACCCAGTTGAGTAAACTGTTGCTCCATATCATAGAACTCCGACTTAGGGAAAGTCTTTATGGTTTCCTTTAAGGCCTTCACATCATTTGGGGTGAACGCACGGATGACATGGTGTACGCGATTTCCTAACTGCGAAAGTACGGTGGGTGGAACATCCTGGGTTAATTGGGTACAGAAAAATATTCCAACACCTTTCGATCGGATCAACCGGATCACTTGTTCGATCTGATCCATAAATGCCTTGGGCGCATCTTTAAAGAGCAAGTGCGCTTCATCTAAAAAGAAAATTAGTTTGGGCTTATCCAGATCGCCCGCTTCGGGAAGATTTTGATATAACTCTGCGAGCAACGACAACATGAAAGTAGAGAATATGGAGGGCTGACTTTGAATATCCGATACATTAAGAAGACTGATGACTCCCCTTCCATCTACCTTTTCAAACAAATCCTGAATGTCGAACGAACGCTCACCGAACAATTGCTGAATGCCTTGCTGCTCAAGGGCTACAATTTTACGGAGAATAGTACCCGAAGTAGTGGTGGAGATTTTTCCGTAATCAGCTTTGATTTCCTGCGCCCCTGCCCCTTCCGATAAATAATTCAGTACCTTCTTTAAATCGTTGAAATCTACAATTGGCAGGTTCTTATCATCGGCATACTTGAACACCACCGCCAACACGCCTGACTGCACTTCATTCAACTCTAAAATTTTACTGAGAAGAACAGGTCCGAATTCCGTAACGGTAGCCCTCATTTGTGCACCCAACTTTCCGCTAAGCGAATACAACTCGACCGGGAATCCAGAAGGTGTGAACTGCACACCCAATGCTTTCGCACGTTCATTGATCTTATCATTGACGGTGCCCTCCTTAGCCATACCCGATAAATCACCCTTCATGTCGGGCATGAACACAGGCACACCTGCAGCAGAAAGTTGCTCCGCAATCAATTGAAGAGTTCTGGTTTTACCGGATCCGGTAGCCCCTGTCACCAAACCGTGACGGTTCATCATCCGCAATGGCAAATTGACTTTTGCTTCCGGTACTATTTCACCATTATACACGCCCCCACCCAAGTAAATGGAAGGAAGCGGAGTGGTATATGACCTTGCAATAACTTCAATGAATTTATCCTTCGCCATGGTGAGTAGTTTGTGCAATTTAAAATTATAGACACATCAAATGAAAAAGGCCCGAATATTTCGAGCCTTAAAATGTTATGAATTAATGATTTTTATTTCTTTTCCTCATAATTCTGGAAGGAGTATACGAAACCAATATTGAATATCTGGCTGAACTGCACTTCATCCACCTGATCATAATCGTATAGAATAATACCGCCCAGGCCAACGGAAATGAATTTATTGACCCTCGCTGAAATCAGCAGATCCAATCGGTGATCAATGGTTTTCAATCCCAGTGTTTCATAATTGGCATACATCAGGTATCGCCATTTTAAATTGATATTCTTGGCGATCTCTTTGTCAAAATCAGCTGTTAGCTGAAATGCAAACCACTCAAAACGCGTTGTTTCTCCTAACTCTACGCCATAGGGTGCTGTGGTACTCACTTCATCGAAACGTCCATTGTTATCCTGCACAATCGTTACGCGGGGTGCAAAAGGAGAAATCCGTACTTTGAAGTAGTCCACCGGGTGGTACTCAACACCCAACGCCATGGTAATAAAGGCAGGGGCAAAAATGTCAGAAATGAGAAATTCCTGCTCAATGCCATTAACATCATCTCGGTATGTAAAGCCCTTGGAGAATTGAGTAATAAAGTTTAACGAAGTATACAGGTCCCATTTATCATTCAACTGATGGCCAACTTTTGTATCTAAGAAAATCCGATCCACCGTTTTGCGAAACCCCTGTCCGGAGTTGTTGACAAATCCATAGATCATCCCAATCTCATTATCCCAGGAGGTTTTACCTTTCTTATAGTCTGCCTTATAATTAAACATGCTGTTTACCCCGACCGAATTAATACCACCCGCTTTCCAGTTGGATGAAAAGGAAGCTTGGTTCAGGCTTACATTAAAAACTAATTTCTTCCTCCAGTGGGATGTTGAATCGGGCTTCACAACTTGTGCTGCGCTAACAAATGGGAGGATTAAAAGGAATGCTATACTATAGATAGCCAAACGTTTGGAGTCTTTCATAACAAAAAATTTAAACGAAAATAGGGTAAAAATTTTTTGTTAGAACAACCCGGGTCAGATATTGTTCAGCTTAATCTCATCCAGCGCCACCTCCGTGAGGGGCTTGGTAATGAATTTAATCACGTGATTGTTATTGACGATCTTGTCGATATCGCGCTTGTTATCCGAGCTGGAGAGGATAATGACCTTACATTTATTGCGAACCAACTCGTTGAATTTCTCAAATTCATACAAGAAGACGAACCCATCTACAATGGGCATGTTAATGTCCAGAAAAATCAAGCTGGGAAGCTTTCCGGAATCATTCTGATTCTCCTTTAAATAATCCAACGCAGCCTTACCCGAGCTTTTCACCTCAACTCCTCTTGCAAACTTTGTTATTTCAATAATACGTTTACTGATGAAGTTATCAGTATCGTTGTCGTCCACCAACATCACTAAATCCAAAATCGTCTCCGTTTGCATTATCATTCAATAAAAAGGTTCAAAAAGCGTAAATCTCAATGTTTAACTCTCAAAATTATCCTTTTTTAGCACTCTTGCTGCCTCTGTTTTCAAAATAGGCCTTCACAAGTAATAAATTCAGTAAAAAGGTTAAAAACGTCTGGCTTACTTCTTCAAAATCTTCAGATTTTCTCCCACGGTAAGGGTGAAATCTGTTTTCTGATTCCAATCCATAAGCTCCTTGATGGTAACCCCATATTGACGCGCCACACTATAAAGGGTATCTGATGGCTTAACCTGGTGTACAATTTCCTGTGTCGAGGGCAGATTAGTTAACACGTTTTCTTCGGCTACCTGAAGGCTCAGTACCTGTCCGGGTTTAATACCCTCCTCCAACTTCAGATTATTCCATTGAACAATTTCCATAACCCCCACCTGATACTGCTTAGCAATGGAGTATAATGTTTCGCCAGCAACAACCGTATGTTGGCTGGATTTTAATTTTATTGTTTCTACTGTTGAGTCGGCCTTGATTTCAATACCGACAGGTGCCATGGGAACAGGGCTAATGGAAGTTTCCAACGTTTCAGGTTCAATGGCCCAATTAAACGTGGCCTCCGTATCAACCTCAGCTACTTCCATATCCTTTTGTGGATTCTTGCTCGTTACTTTTTTGGATGACAAGTAAATCACAGATCCTTCGGGTACTATATTGTTTGTGGTGTTATTGTATTTCTGAAGTTTGCGGAGTTGCACACCATATTGCTGGCTAATGGACCATAAATTATCGCCAGGCTTCACCACATGCTGAGGTACACTTGCCTTTGCTTTCTTTTTTTTCAGGTAGTAATAATCACCCGAAATTAGCTTATCACTGATGGATAGATCATTACACTTTAGGAAGTACGACAAATCAACACCCGCTCGTTTAACAAAGGTGGTGGCGTTTTCTCCTGAATGTACTTTCATCGCTGTGATACCATTAATCAGGAGTACATCATTTTTTGCAATGGCTGGTTTCGCCTCCACACGCGTGGGTTGTTCCTGTGACTTGGTCGCTTTTGCAATGGCCGTTGTCAACGCTCTGTTATCTCCTGTGGTTGGAATCGCAATGGTATAAGGCCTGTCACCCGGAACATAATCCTTTCGAACCCACTTATTGTAATTTTTTAGCTCTTGCTCATCCACGGCAAACTCCTTAGCCAATTCACTCATTGACTTTTGTGTACGGTTTACCACTGTAAGTACCTTAATCTCTCCTGTACCCCTGACCACATTTTCAAAAGCTACTTTGTGTGCCAAAAATTTCTTTACATACCAATAGGTCTTACTGGTAATCTCCATGTGTTTGGTTCCACTTTCATAATCTTTAACAGACTTCATTACACCACCCGCCCCCATTTGGTAAGCTTGCAAGGCATAAATCCAATTATTGAAATAATAGTTATTCTTCTTAATGTACCTGGCGGCACCCCGACTAGCTGCAACAATATTCATTCGCTCGTCTACTTCCTTATCAACACGCAGCCCCATCTCAATAGCCGTAAAATCTTTGAATTGCCAAAACCCTACCGCATTGGAAACCGAAACTGCATCACTGATCAGTGCACTTTCCTGCAATACGAGATATTTAAAATCATCCGGTACGCGTTCTTCCTCGAAAATTTTCTCAATAATAGGAAAGTAGGTCTTCGCCCGTTCTACCTTAATGTTCAGGTGTTTTGGCGATTGCGTAAGCATGTCTACGTCTTTCTGAATCTCTCTGCGAGCATCATCGCGAATGGTCAACGTCATGCCTGCAAATTGCATCTTGTGCGGTACCTCAGGCGTTTGGCCCAGCGTGACAGATGACAAACATGTAAAAAGCGCGGCTGCGAGCTTCATGATTCAATAGTTTAAAAAATAGTCAGCCAAAAAAAATTACTCACTGATTTTCCTCATCACCATAATCCCATCCCGTACAGGCAACAACACATTCTCTACGCGGGCATCCTCCTGAATCTTACGGTTAAATTCTTTAATGGCCCGTGTATCTTTATCAGGCTTATCATCAAGAACCTTGCCGCTCCACAGCACATTGTCTGCCAGGATATAACCCCCCAAAGGTACGTGATTGATCACTAAATCGTAGTATCGGGCATAGTTTTCTTTATCGGCATCAATAAAAACCAGATCAAAATTTCCTTTCAGGGTCGGAATAATCTCCAATGCATTGCCAATCCGGTAGTCAATGACCTCTCCAAAACCAGAGGCATTAAAAAATTTCCGAACACCACTCTCTAACTCTTCATTAATATCCATTGTGATGATCTTACCACCGGGCCTTAATCCTTCGGCCAAACAAATGGCTGAATACCCTGTGTAGGTACCAATCTCCAGGATAGTCATCGGTTTAATCATGTTACTGAACATCGAAAGAATCCTGCCCTGCATATGTCCCGAAAGCATGCGCGGCATTAATACTTTTGCATGGGTCTCCCGGTTGATTGTTTTAAGCAAATCTGATTCAGGTGAGGTGTGATCCTCTGCGTATTTTTGAATGGAAGATGAAATAAAATCCATACGGTTATTTATTCGGTATCATTTTCAAATAGCTCAGTTTTGCAGGATCAAACATCTCCTGTGCAATGGTTAACAATCTATCCGCATCGGTATGTTGAATGTCCTGAAATATTTCTTCCAGAGTGGGCACGCTACCACGGTTAAGCATACTGCGACCCATCATCATCATGTGACTTAAGTTGTTTTCTTCCGACATAGCGAGCTGACCTTTTATTTGTTCTTTCGCGGCTGTCAGTTGTCGGGCACTAAGGGGTTTTTCACAAAACCTATTTAATTCTTTCTGCACCAATTTAATGGCCTTTTCCAACTGGGACGGATCTGTTCCGAAAAAAACTGCAAACATACCGGTATCGGTATAGGAAACGTAATGCGCATCAATGGAGTAAACAAATCCATACTTCTCGCGCAATGACAAATTCAATCTGGAATTCATACCCGGTCCACCCAACATGTTCACCAGCATGAAGAAGGGTATCCGATCACTATGATCCATAGGATAAGCATCCCTGCCGATGGCACATTTGGCTTGCTTTACCGGTCTCATCAATTCCTTCTCTCGCGCTTTATAGGTATTTGCCTTCTTCCGCTCCACCTTTCGTTCAGCCTTTTTTACTTCAAAATATTTTTGGGCAAGCTGCTCTATCTTTTCCACAGGAAGATTGCCCACACAACTAAATACAACCCGATGGGTATCCACATGATCTTTATAGAATGAGAGAAAGTCCTTTCGTTTGAATGATTTAATCGTATCGGGACGGCCAAGGATATTCATTCCCATCGGATGATTTTTATAAATCACCGCTTCAAATTCATCCTGTAAGGAATCATCCGGATTATCCAGGTACATGGCCATCTCTTCCAAAATCACTCCGCGTTCCTTCTCAATTTGCGGTTCCGGAAAAATAGAGTTGAAGGTTATATCCGACAATACATCCATGGCACGTTCAGCATATTGATCACGCACGGAAGCAAAAAACACCACGCGCTCTTTATCCGTAAATGCATTCAACTCTCCTCCAATCGCATCCAGACTACTGATGATATGAAATGAATTGCGCTTACGCGTTCCCTTAAAAGCCATGTGTTCCCAAAAGTGAGCAATCCCCTGATTTGCGTGAGACTCGTCCCGGCTCCCCACGTCTAAAAACACTCCACAGTGAACTATTTTCGTTGAGGCAACTTGCTGGTACACGACCCGTATACCGTTAGAGAGTGTAAAAATGTGTTGGTTTTCCATGCGCGCTGCAAAATTACTCCTTTCACCATACCGTCCCAACCGTGAACACTTATGCCCGCCAACGGGCAAACCATTGACATCTTTTTTTGTTTTTTGTTATAATTAGAAACATTTTAACTGGCATAACTATTGTGAAATCTTTACCGCTATGGAAACTCAGAAAGTAAAAACCTGCTTCACTATTACCTTTACCGATGAGCAGTTTAATCGGGCCAAAAATTATGTGGATGACATGAAGCGTCACCCAAACAGAGTTTTCTGGAAAGGGAAACAAGGTAAGACTGACAGTGAGCTAATCATTGAACAGATTGCCCATCGGATTCTTTCCGGATTCTACAACGATGACCCGATCAATGCCAGCCGTCACATTATGAGGATGGATAGCGCGGTAAATGGGAACTAGGTCGTTCAATATTTAAAGTTCTAAATTTTAACCTAACCTCTTCGGGCAACTTTAAACGTTGAACCTGAAACATTGAACCTGTCTTCAGTTAGGCAAGCTTATATCCTCTCCAACACTTTCACAATGAGCGTGTCCACAATCTTGTCGTGGTCCTTCGCAAACTTATTTTTTATTCGGTTGGCAATGATGGCATTAACGCTTAGCATCTCATGGCCTAACATTCGACCTAAGGCATAATACGCAGCCGTTTCCATTTCGAAATTGGTGAGCCAGAACTCGCTACTTTTATTGTGGTAATAATTCAGACTTTCCAATAATTTAGGAAACCGAGTGGCAGCTCTCACTTTTCTTCCCTGGGGCGCATAAAATCCGGGTGACGTAATGGTGTTCCCGGAAATCATATCAAACCCAATTTGCGTTTTCAGTGCACCCGAACCCTTCACCACATAGGGCTTAAAAGGTAAACCTGTTTTTGTTTGAATATCTTCAGCAATCATTTTTTCAAAGCTATCCATCTGGAAATCGTAAAACTCCATCAGGTTATCCAGTCCCACCGCATATTCGCTTACCAGGTGCGACCCTACAGGAATATCTTCCTGCAATGCTCCAGATGTTCCGATGCGGATGATCTTAAGTTTCCTTTTCCTACTCTTCGGCTCTCTTGTTTTTAAATCGATGTTGACCAAGGCATCAATTTCCGTTAGGAATATTTCAACATTATCACATCCAATACCCGTACTGATTACCGTAATCTTCTTTCCATTGAATCGGCCCACGTGCGTAATGAACTCCCGCTTGTTCATCTCGAACTCTACTTCATCGAAATGCTGGCTTACCTTATACACCCTGCTGGGATCACCCACCGCAATGATGGTATCAGAAATATGTTTGGGTAACAAGTTAAGATGGTATACGCTTCCATCTTTATTAAGGATAAGATCGGTCTCTGATATTTTCACGGTACTGACTTAACTTTTTATGGACTGAGCAGGATTTCCAAAAACAGTTTCTCCAGCTTTTACAGAAGCAATCACAACAGACCCAGCCCCGATGCGTGCGCCTTTACCAATATTAATGCCCGATACAAGGGTTACACCTGATCCTATGAATGCCTCCTCTTCAACGTTTGCACCGGCACTAATCACACTACCAGGACCCACTTGAACAAAATCACCTAGAGAAACTTCTACGCCCAGTATACAACCGGCCTGAAGTACGCAATGGCTTGAAATTTTTGCACCCACACCAATCTTCACCCCCTGGTCAATAAAATTTCCATATCCTAATTCAACATGTTTGGAGATGATCGCATCGCGATGAATGGCATTCACTGGCTGAACATGCCGTACTTCATGAAGCATCTTGGTAATTCCTTTTCGCAAGCGATTATCATCCACAGCAACAAAAGCTTCGCACTTCTTTCCAATGAGTTTCAGAAAGCCATCATCATCCGTACTGCCCAGCACAAAAGTTTCATCGAGTTCGGTATTGTGCATCTTCTTATCATCGTCTAAGAAGCCGTATACCACATTTCCATTGGCCTCAAAAATTTCTTTGGCCGCACGTCCAAGATAATTTGCACCAAAGATCAGAACTGGATTTTCCATAATAGTAATAAGAGTCGCAAAGGTACTTTGCCCTGATGAACAGGACAAGTCGGAAGGATGAACATTACAAGAATTTCGATAATGGTTTGGTAAGGAAAGGTTGATTAACAATCAACAAGACGAAGAAAGGCAAAAACCCAACCCGATAACGGATCAACGTACCAAAGTTCGGAGTTGAAAGTGCCAGGAAAACACACAATAGGATACTGTAGGCAAGGATAGATATGATCAGTATGCGATGAGGTGAATTCATAAGATTCTTCAATGAGGGTATTGCCCAAATCGTGAGAATCAGCAGTATGAAGTTTTCAACGGAAGCAAAAGCCTGCACGATGGAATCTACCTCCCAAATCATGGGCCTGAATAATCCGGAAAACAAAGCCCACGGTGCATTCATCAACATGCTGAACCAGGAGGCATCAAGATTGTGATAGTGTATGACATCACCGGGCGATGAGGCTACAAGAAACGATGCATTATTTAAAACGACCACTTCTAACACCCGACTCAGAAAGAAATTGGGGTGCGTTAAACTTGCCGCAATCAATCCGGTCATCAGCATTCCTGCCCAGACTAGGATTTCAATTCCAAAACTTTTTATGTTCCAGAATGAAATAATTCTTTTTGTAAGCCAGGTAGTCAAGAGTATTGGAACAAACAATCCGATGTAGTAGTATTTAAGATTCCAAACTACCCAGATCGAGAGGGTAACCATCACCACCCCGATAACCGAGATTTTGTTCTCTACCCAAATTCGGAGGAATACTGCTGCTATACAAAACAGTCCAGCCATGGCTAGCGATTCTTTCACTATTCCTGAACTCCAAAAGACACAGGATGGAAATACCAGAAAGGCAATAACCGCAGCCGGTTCATATCCTTTGAAAAATTGAGCAATACGTGTTGTTAACCACCAGGCTGAAAAAAAGGAGATCAGAGAAAAGTATAAAGATGCAATCCAATAGTTGTTAGCCGTAAGCAAAGCGATTACACTGGTAATCTTGATAAAAAATAATGTCCTGGCTTCTCCCTGAAAATAGCCTTCGCTATGACCGAATAAGAAATTGAAATAGCTTGTAAAATCGGTATGTGCTTGTTGACTGACCTGAGCAGCTGAATTAAAAAAATAAAACGTATCACTGTTCGGATAATAAGTTGAATAAATAACCCCCACGGCAATCCCCGCCAAAAGTTTGATCACTAAAGCAGGCCAGTAAATTTTCTTAATGGCAGAATTGTCCCTGAACCATACCCACCAGGCGAATCCGGACAACAAAGCAATGTTAAGCAGGGCAACTAATACACTCATATCTTTGCCTTAATGATATGCGTACCAATGGTACAATCCAAACATCTGCGCTTCATGCAGAAATTATTATACAACTCAATCAGGCCTTGCGAATCAAATGAAGATTTTACGTTATAACCCAAGTCAAGCCACTGACGTGTAATCTTATTATTCTCAGCAGGAAGGTGTTGTAATATTTCCGTGGCACGATCCACATAGGATTGATCATCTTGTAATTGTCCGTAGGCTACTAACAGGGGGGCAATAGTATTGATCATGATATTATGAATACTGGATTGCCCTAAGGCTGGTACTCGTGTTTTTGATTTTTTACCTAATTGGTAATGATGCTGCCAATATTCGGATTGCTCAACGTCCAGCAATTCAACCAACTGTTTGTAAGACGAACAGTCTAAAATTTTTGAAAAAAGATTTTTTCGGAATGATAACAGCACCGCCAGTTGAGCTAACCGAACCGTTGGGAAGTTGGCTGGTCGCAATCGAAGAAACCTCCACTGAACAGTCTTCATTTCTTTTGGTTCCAGTCTATATTTTGTACTGAGTAGCCTGTGCTCCCTTTTTAAGATTTTTGTGTACTCATCTTCCTTCACTCTTTCTAAAAAGCCTGCCTGGCCGAATAACAGGGCTTCGATTTGGACAAGCTTATCCATGTGTTTAAGCAAAACTTTGTACGGTAGCAGTTGAGCCAACTGAAGCATCGGCTCGGCATTTACCTTAAACCCAAAGTTTTTGCACAGCAGCTGGAAACAGGTCTCCTCCCAATCGTTCCTGTTTTCCGCAAGAAGGGATTTAACCAAAAGACTTTTGGCTTCAAGACGTTGCATCACTGCCTTATCCAGCATGGAGAGTTTTAAAATATCAGGAACTTTGGGCCATGCGGATGAGCACGGTATAGTCTCAACACTCGTAAATAGTTTTTTGTAACGATTCCACAAGGTCATCTCCACGCGATGCTTCAATTCCAAGGTAGGCATCACGGTTCCATCGGTTCGGTAAATGGGTTTGTCGTTGTCCCACACCACATGCAACACTACCTTTTCATAGGCCTGGTCCGAGCTATGGTGATGATCATTCCATCCAGAAGCTTTAATGTGAATTTCAACACTTCCTCTCCACTCCAGGGAACCAATCCTTATCCGGGCATCAGAAAAATCAGGGCCTGCATTGACGTTTTGATTGCCTGACTGAAAAATCTGAAGTGAGTCCCCTTCAGAAGTTTGTAGCTCTTCCTTATGGAAATACTGGAATTGCCATATGTAATGAAGGAAAGATTCGTTCATGGTTTAATCGTTGCTTCCTTGTAGAGGCATCAGAGTCACCTTTATCAAACTAATGTACTAAATTCAACTTTGTTTCTCATTTCACATCCTAATCCATGACCCGTTTATTTATACTTCTTTTTTCTGTAACCCTTTTTGTATCCTGCCACAGAAAAGCCACGGAAAGCAGACCAAATATCCTGCTCATTGTAGCAGATGATTTAGGTTACTCAGATATTGGTTGCTATGGTGGCGAAGTTAGAACCCCTCATATTGATCAACTGGCGAAGAATGGATTGCGCTTTAGCAGGTTTCATACAGCACCGATGTGTGCGCCTACCCGGGCGATGTTGCTATCCGGGAATAACAATCATGTGGCGGGAATGGGGAGACAAGGTGGCGTGCCCGAAAATTCTCCCATGTTTGGTAAACCTGGCTATGAAGGCCACCTTTCCGATAGAATTATTCCAATACCCGCGTTGCTCAAGGAAGCAGGTTACCACACCTACATTGCTGGTAAATGGCATTTAGGAAAAAAGGAAGAAGACAGCCCTTTCGCAAAAGGTTTTGAAAGGTCCTTTACACTATTGCAAGGAGGAGGAAATCATTTTAACAATATGGGAATCGAGTTAAAAGATACCCTATCAACTTACCGTGAGGATGGAAAACTAGTAGACTACCCTGAAGGTGAATACTCGACAGAAGTGTATACAAACAAATTAATGGAGTTCATAAAAGGTGATATAAAAGATCAAAAACCCTTTTTTGCTTTCGCTGCGTACACGTCTCCTCATTGGCCATTACAAGTACCTGAAGATTACATTGATCGGTATGCCGGTAACTATGACATGGGTTACGATTCCCTTAGGGTGCTTCGTTTTGCTTCGCTGAAAAAAGCAGGCATGATCGCTAACGATGCTACGCTCCCACCACGATTGGATTTTATTACGCCCTGGGATAGTTTATCTGAAGCAGAGAAGAAAATGGAATCTCGTAAGATGGAGCTTTATGCTTCAATGATCGATAACCTCGACCATCATGTAGGCCGTTTGATTGAATTTTTAAAAGCCGAGGGCTTGTACGATAACACAATTATCATTTTCATGTCAGACAATGGGGCCGCCAACAATGATTTTTATAATGAGGATTGGTCCAAGGATTTTCTTCGTTCACGTTATGAAAATACGCTAGAGAACATGGGTCGCGCAAATTCATTTGTCTCGTATGGCCCACAATGGGCTCAAGCGGGGGCCGCACCCTTTAATCGCTATAAATCGTTCACCACAGAAGGAGGAATGATTGCTCCCTTTATTATTAGCGGAAAAAATATTCCGATTACCGGAGAAATTAAAGACACCTATTTTACTGTGATGGATCTAGCGCCTACGTTTTATGAACTCGCAGGTGCGACCTATCCCGGAAATTTAGGCACACCCCAAACCAGACCGCTACTTGGGAAATCAATTCTGACACACCTGGTAGGTGGTACTGATTTTATTCATGATGATAACTATGGAGTAGGTCTGGGGCATCGAGGACATGTCTTCTATCGAAAAGGCAATTGGAAGATTGTTCAATTGGGAGGCCCTAACGTTGAACGTAAAATGATGTTGTTTAATTTAGCTGAAGACCTGGGCGAAACTACGGACCTATCGAAAGTGCATCCGGAAAAATTTGAGACCATGTTGAAAGAGTGGAAAAACTACATGAAGGAGAATGGAATTCTTTTAGAAGAATAGAATATTTTTTTATTTGTCGACAGGGTAACTCCTTACAGATATTCATTTAAGTATCTCGTCATCTCTTCCTTCACCTTCTTCGCTTCTCTCCTTGCTGCTTCAGCAAAATCTTTCTCGACAGAAGCATAAATAATCGCACGGGCCGAGTTGACTAGTAATCCACACTGCTTATTCATCCCAAAACGTGAAACGGTTTCAAGGTCGCCACCCTGTGCACCGATGCCCGGAACAAGAAAGAAATTTTCTGGAGCAAGTTTGCGGATGCCTTCCACTTTATCCTCTTGTGTAGCGCCTACCACAAACATTAATTGGTCTGGGGTTGCCCAGGTTTGTGCTCTCAATATAACCTCCTCATATAACCGATGACCATTCACTTTCGATTCGATGAGTTGAAAATCCGCGCTGCCCACATTCGAAGTATGCGCCAGCAAGATCACCCACTTATCTTTGAATTGAAGAAAGGGTTTTACCGAGTCTTCACCCATGTAAGGTGCCACGGTAATGGAATCAAAATCCATCTGTTCGAAAAAAGCTTTTGCATATAACGAAGAGGTATTGCCAATGTCACCACGCTTGGCATCTGCAATGGTAAAGCAATCGTTAGGAATATAATCGAGTGTTTTTTGCAGACTCTCCCAACCCTTCGGGCCAAGCGCTTCATAAAATGCAATATTGGGTTTGTAGGCAACACAATATTCATGGGTGGCATCAATGATCTGTTTGTTAAATTCAAAAACAGGGTCGGCAGTATTACGAATATGTGCTTGAATTTTTTCCAGGTCGGTATCGAGACCCACACAGAGGTAGGAGTTCTTTTTCTTGATCTGTTCAAAAAGTTCGAAGCGATTCATGCATTAAAGATAAAAAAAAGACCTGTCAGAATTTAGCATCGACAGGTCCTGTAAAATGAGTGTCAAAGTCTTTATCGTAAATCAATTACCTCTACTCCTGGATATTTTTTTGGATCAAACGTAAAGAAGGCATCGGTGACATTAACGTTCGGAATAAACTTGGAAATGGTGTACTTGTATTTGTTGCCGCTCTTATCAAACATGGTCCAGCTTTGGATGCTTTTATCCTTCTTTACAATCATCATCTTGATTTTAAAGAACTGAGCGTCTTTTTTCTCAGGAACAAGATCAATTTCTTCACATACTGCACCACCTTCTGTTTTTTCTCCCAGGGCGAGATACTTATAGCCCTTCTTATAAATTTCATAAATCTTGGAAGGGTTAATATCTTCTGACGATGGATCGTAGTTATCGATATTTACTTCCTTGGCAGAGGGTAAGTACGTCCACACCGTTGTACCATTGTTGATAATTTCCTGGTCATCCATTACCAGGCGAAACTTATCTCCCTTCACGGTAATTTTTCCTTTAAATTCTTCCTTAACGCCTTCTACTTCATTCGTCATACTGGTGAGAATATTCGCTTCAAACGAGGTAAAGGCTTTATATTTTTTACTCATCGCATCAAGCGTCTCTAATGCACCAGCATCATATTGAGCAAAGGAAACTTGAAGGGCTAGAGCCGAAAGGAGTGTTAAAAAGAGCTTTTTCATTATGATTTACGTGCTTTTACGTTGAGATTTAGGCTAAACGGTGCAAAAATAACTACTGACCGTGTTTTTCCTTCAATCCATTCAATAATTGTTCCAAACTCATCTCGTCTTTGATTAGCACTTCACGGGCTTTACTGCCTTCAAATGGGCCTACAATTCCTGCAGCTTCGAGTTGGTCAATCAGGCGGCCTGCTCTATTATATCCTAATTTAAGCTTCCGCTGAATAAGTGAGGTACTTCCTTGCTGGTGAGCCACTAAAAGTCGGGCAGCCTCTTCAAACAAGGCATCTCGTTCAGATAAATCAACATTGCTTGCTCCTGTTTCATCATCTCCTTCGTACTCAGGCAACAGGTAAGCCGATTCATATCCTTTCTGCGATCCAATAAACTCACAGACTTTTTCTACTTCTGGTGTATCCACAAAAGGTGATTGCAATCGAATAATATCCGATCCTGCGGAAAGAAGCATATCACCCATGCCAACAAGCTGATCAGCGCCACCCGTATCGAGAATGGTTCGAGAATCCACTTTTGAAGTTACCCGAAATGACAAACGCGCAGGGAAGTTGGCTTTGATCACACCCGTGATCACGTTCACGGATGGTCGTTGGGTAGCCACCACCAGGTGAATACCAATCGCACGGGCAAGCTGCGCCAACCGGGCAATGGGCGTTTCCACTTCTTTGCCTGCTGTCATCATCAGATCAGCCAATTCATCAATCACCAATACGATATACGGCAGAAATCTATGTCCTTCCTTCGGATTGAGTTTGCGACCAACAAATTTGGTGTTATATTCTTTTACGTTACGCGCTCCCGCATCCTTCATCATTTCGTAACGGTTCTCCATTTCAATGCAAAGCGAATTTAGGGTGTGAACCACTTTCCGTGTATCGGTAATGATTGCTTCTTCACTATTGGGAAGCTTAGCGAGATAGTGACGTTCAATTTTGCTAAACAACGACATCTCCACTTTTTTGGGATCGACTAGGATAAACTTTAATTGGGATGGATGTCTCTTGTATAATAGAGAAGTAAGAATCACATTCAATCCCACCGATTTTCCCTGACCTGTTGCACCTGCTACCAGCAAGTGGGGCATTTTCGCCAAGTCAATGACCAGTACCTCATTGGAAATGGTTTTACCCAATGCCACAGGTAGTTCTTTATCCGTTTTCTGAAATGCTGCAGAACTTAGCACCGAGCGAATGCTCACCATCTCGCGGTTTTTGTTGGGCACTTCAATACCGATCGTTCCCTTGCCAGGAATAGGTGCAATGATACGAATACCTAGTGCTGCTAAGCTCAGCGCAATATCATCCTCCAGATTTTTAATTCGTGAAATTTTTATCCCCGCATCCGGTACGATTTCATATAAGGTAACTGTTGGGCCAATGGTGGCTTTTATGCTGGAGATACCTATTTTAAAATTGGTGAGCGTAGCCAGAATCTTGTCCTTATTCTGATTTAACTCCTCCTGCGTTACCTGTACTTTTCCTACTTCGTATTCATTCAATAGTTCCAGAGGAGGAAATTTGAAATTGCTCAGATCAAGCGTGGGATCATATACTCCTTTTTCCTCCACGAGTTTATCAGCAAGTTCATCCGTCTCTGTTCGCTCTTCGATGATAAAGGTTGGTTGAGCAACTTCTTTCTTGGGAGTTTCGGGTTTTTCAACATCCAACTTTACTTCAGTTGGTGCTGCTTCAGGTTGTGTGAAAAGTACTGGGTTTACAACGGGCTCTGCCTGCACCACCTTAGGCCAATTATCCTTTTCGTCTGTATACTCGGGTGTTTCCGTAACAATCGCATCATTACCCATAGGCTTTGGGTTCTTTGGCTGAAAGGCATTGATGGCAGTAACATTGAAATAAAAGATGATGAATATAAATAGGGAGAGCACCAGCAATAGAAAAGTGCCCCATCCTAATAATCCGTGTGAGAGAATAGCCAGGTGATACCCTAAGCCTCCTCCCAGAAAACTCCATTCGGTTACACCATCTACGCTCAGTGTTAAATACCCAAACAACAAACACAGCCAAAGTCCGGCAAAAGTTGAGAAAAGAAACACCGACAATAACGGAAGCAAATCACGCTTGAAGGCAAGACGAAATCCTAGCAGAAAAAATACAGGAGGAATGAGAAAGGCAGCTATACCAAACCACTTATAAATTAGGTAATGGGATGAGACCGCACCAGCTAAGCCTAGCCAATTATCAATTTCCTTATCTCTTAGCACTGTCAATAATTCTGAGAAGTTCAAATCTTGAACTTCACTAAAATCGGCTTTCCCTGTTATCAGGTAAGATGTAAGTGAAACTAAAAGAAAAATCGAACCAATAAGAAAAGTGAACCCTATCGTCAAAACGAGGCGCGGGTCTTTAAAGAATTCAAAATTAAACGATGACTTTCCGTTTTTACCCTTTTTCTCTTTTACGGGTTTTTTGAATGTATTGGACTTGTAGGTGTTTTCGGCCATTAGTTTAAAAAGTACTCAAAACTAAGGAAAAATTGCGTTACAGGATAACAATCTATTAAAGTCACAATTCGTTTTTAGCACTTATACTGAGTACCAAATTCATTACATTTATCTTACCCAACTCTCAATAAGTATGCGTTTCCTTAGCTATTCGCTTCTTACTTTCCTTATAGTACCCTCCTTTTTGATGAGTGCCCAAACACCAACTCTTGAATGGGCAAAACAAATGGATGGAGGAGGTACAGGACGTGGGTATGGCAGATCCATCACGGCAGCCGGTACAGGCAACGTATATACAGTTGACTATTTCAGTAATACTGTTGATTTCGATCCTGGAGCCGGTGTTTTGAATTTAACTGCTCCTGGTGGCGGGGGATTTCCAGATATTTTTATAGTCAAGATTCACCCTGATGGTAATCTTAATTGAGCAAAGAATATGGGTGGAACTTCTCGTGATGAAGGGTATTCAATTGCTGTTGATGCATCCGGAAATGTATACACCACGGGTTACTTTGCAGGCAAATCAGATTTTGATCCGGGGCCAAGTGTATTCAATATTACGTCTGCGGGAGAAGACAATATTTTTGTGAGAAAATAGATGCATCAGGAAATTTTGTTTGGATAAAAGAATATGTAGGAATTGTTTCTTATTATAATTCTAAAAAACTATGATCATTTATCGATGCCTGGTCCTTTGTTTCTTGACCTACGTTCCTTTTCAAATTGCTACCTTCATTTTTTTATTTCCCCCCTATAAAACCATGAGACTTGGACGTATTTCTCTCCTGTTAGGATTTGCTTTGCTTTCAGCCAGCATGGGGTACTCCCAGGGGCCTGCATTTGAATGGGTCATCAGCGCTGCTTTCTCTGGCGGGTATAGTATTGGCCATGATGATCTTGGCAATGTCTATGTATCCGGACGATTCACGGGCACCGTTGACTTCGATCCCGGGGCGGGTACAGCCAACCTTACCTCTGCCGGGGGCCTGGATACCTACATCACCAAGGTGGATGCAGGGGGAAATCTTGTCTGGGCAAAAAGAGTAGGTGGCCCCAATGACGTCTATAGTTTTGATGTGGCCGTTGATGAAGCGGGAAATGTTTATATCACGGGTGCGTTCTCCGGCACGGCAGACTTTGATCCTGGGCCTGGCACTTTCAACTTATCCTCTATCGGCCTCTTTTTTGATGAAATCTTCGTGTTGAAGCTGGATGTCAATGGGGACTTGGTGTGGGCAAGAAAAATGGGGAGTTCCGATTTTGACTTCGGAAGATCCATTGCCGTGAGTGCATCAGGTAATGTCTTTACTACCGGCTCCTTCCGGGGAACAGTGGATTTTGATCCAGGACCCGGAACCAGTATTCTCACTTCGGCAGCTGGAGGGACTGACATTTTCATTTCCAAGCTAGATGCTGCCGGCAATTTTGTCTGGGCGAAACAAATGGGTGGTACCAGCAGCGACATTGGCTACGCTGTGACGGTGGATGCTGCGGAGAATGTTTTCACTACGGGTTCCTTCAGCACCACTGCAGACTTCGACCCCGGTCCTTCCATATTTAACCTTACAGAAGTTAACAATGGTGACATCTTCATTTCAAAACTTGATGGAGACGGAAACTTTGTTTGGGCCAAGGGCATGGGTGGAACTTCCTCTGACGTTGGTTATGGAGTCCAAGTAGACGATGCCGGAAATGTCTACACCACCGGTTATTTTCATAACACAGTTGATTTTGATCCAGGCCCAGGAACTGCCAGTCTGGTTTCAATCGGATTCAATGACGCGTTCATCTCTAAACTTGATGCCAACGGAGACTACCTATGGGCAAAAGGCATGGGTGGTACTAGCGATGAAGAAAGCAACGGTCTGGCCCTTGATGCGTACGGCAATGTTTATGCCACAGGGGGTTTTGAATCCACGGTGGACTTCGATCCGGGCCCTGGCACTTTCAATCTCACACCCGTAGGATCTGGAGGCGGCTTTGTTGTCAAACTTAATGGTTCCGGTGATTTTGTCTGGGCGCAAGCTTTTGAAGGCTTGGGGCGTACTACGTCTGAGGGAATTGATGTGGATATCGATGGGTCAATTTACACCACCGGATACTTTAATGGCACCGTTGACTTTGATACAGGGCCAGGGGTATCCAATGTAACGGCATCAGGATCAAATGATACTTTCATCCATAAGATGCACGAGGCAACACCGCCAACTATTACCTCCTTCGCTCCAACATCCGGCCCAATAGGCACAACGGTAACCATCACTGGCACAAACTTCAGCACAACGCCAGCCAACAATATTGTTTTCTTTGGTGGAGTAAAGGCAACAGCTTCTTCAGCTTCGGCCACGGAATTAACCGTAGTTGTTCCTGCAGGTGCCCAGTACGGTTCAATCACTGTGATTAACCTTTCCGTGGGATTACAGGCAGTATCCGCTCAGCCTTTTATTCCAACATTCCCGGAAGGCGGAAGAATCATACCTGCCTCTTTTGAACCTAAATTTGAAATAAATCTTACCGCAGGCAACAATGTTAACGGGATGGTGATGGCTGATTTGGATGGCGATGGCTGGAATGATGTATTGGCAGTTGAACACGCCTTACCTGCCGTTTCGATTTTTCGGAACTTGGGCTTAGGTGGCAATCTAACTGCAGCATCCTTTGCCCCAAAAATTTCTATTGGCGGAGCCGGCAATCAACCAGCATTGTACACCGAGGACCTAGATGGAGATGGAAAATTGGATATCATTACCGGATTAGCAGATGTATCTGCCATGTATTTTGCAACCTTCCGCAACATCAGCACACCCGGCAACCTCGCGTTCGAACCTGTTGAATTGTGGGCCGGACTTGTTTATTCAGGAACCGTAGCAAATGTTGTGGATGTTGATGGCGATGGCCTTTCAGATTTAATCGCCCAACATGGCAATGGAAGTGTGAATCCTGATTTTTGGATCGCAAAAAACCAGAGCACCCCTGGCAATATTCAGTTTGGCGCTTCAGTAAGTTACTTCGGTGGGGTCACGTTGGATGCCGGTGCCGGAGTCACCGCAGCCGACCTGGATAATGACGGGAAACCGGAAATGATTGTGAAGCACAATTTTGGTGGCTCATTCTCAATTATTAACAACACTTCTTCGCCAGGAAGTATTTCTTTCGGAACTCCTTTCTCTATTCCGCAAAGCATTTATGGAGGAATTCAGGTTGCCGACTTCAATCAGGATGGAAAAAATGACCTCGCCTGGAAACAGGGTTTTAGCAACGATGATGTTCATATTCGCATCAACACCAATTCGGGCGGGGCATTGGCGGCAACTGATTTTGCAACAGAAGTCATCCTAAATTCGGAATTGAATAACTATGGGGGTATTTCCCTCACAGATGTAAATGGTGATGGAAAAGTGGACATCATGGCAACCGATGGGGCCGACTTTGGTGTCTTTGAAAATATTTATACAGGAGGGGCTTTCTCTGCTAATTCATTTGTACGCGCTTATAAACGACCAGGGGGCATAGCGTATGTAACTAGCATTGTGGCGGGGGATTTGAATGGCGATACCAAACCCGACTTGGTTTTTGCGACTATCTCACCGGGTAGCATTTACATTGTTCAGAATAAAAATATGCATTCGCCAGTCATTTCACTCACCACCGTAACACCGCTGGCAGGAGCTGTTGGAAGTACGGTGACTATAACAGGCGATTATTTTTCAACTACCACCACTGATAATCTCGTACAGTTTGGAACTGTAAAGGCAACCGTGCTCACGGCAACGAAAACACAACTGACCGTTACTGTTCCGGCTGGAGCACAATATGCACCCGTAAGTGTTACGCGAGATCGACTCACTGCAACCTATCATCTTCCGTTCAATGTTACTTTTTCTGCAGGAACTACTTTTGATGCTTCTTCCTTTGCAACTCCCGTCAATTTCACATTAACAGGAGCTTACTACGAAGTGATGACGGGTGATTTAAACAGTGATGGTAAACCTGACGTGGTGGCAACAGGTGGTTCTTTTGATGCTTATGCTTTCCGAAATACGCATAGCAGCGGAAGCATTTCAACCTCATCATTACTTGCTGATGACACCCTTGATGCATATGGCTTCAACCACCTTCCCTCCCTCCAAGATTTTGATGGCGATGGGAAAACAGACCTCATTGTCCATGAAGGGTACGTTTACCAAAACCTATCAACACCGTCAGAAATAGATTTCATCAACAGTCCTAGCTTTGAGTTTTATTCGCTCAACCATTCCTTTGGTGATTTCGATCACGATGGGAAAACTGATTTTGTTGGAACACGGTTTTCTGAAAGCAAAATCATTGTAACTACAAACAAGACTACAACAGGCCCATTCGTATTCTTCAATGGAATTCAGGCTGACTTCGCATCCTTCGACATTGGAGTTATGTCAGTAAGTTTTACAAAACCGGCAGTATTTGGTTATACAGCCACTGCCGATTTTGATAATGATGGCTGGGCAGACATTGTTGCAACCAACTCCGACACCGATAATTTTACGGTATGGAAAAATAACGGGGCCAACAGAATCTCAACTGCATCTTTTACAAACACTGGAGACTTTACCACAGGTGATAATCCAGCAAGAATCTACGCTGGCGATTTGGATGTGGACGGGAAAGTGGATTTGATGATGTACTATGGAGCAGGAACTTCCAGTGGAATCATTACAGTCTTTCACAATACAAGCACGGGAAGTATTTCGTTTACACGGCAGGATTTTACCATTGGTGCCGGATCGAATGGAGGTGCAAGTGCTATTGGTGATTTGGATGGTGATGGTAAACCGGAAATTGTTGTGCCGAGTGAAGCAGCTAATGTGTTTCGCATTTTCAAGAACAATACTACTCCGGGTGTAATCAATGCCACTTCTTTTGTCGCCTCACCAACCTATGCGGTAACTGCTCCCAGGGCAGTAGCGATTGGTGATATCAACCTGGATGGCAAACCAGAGATCATTGTTACTTCAGCACCCAATTCCCTTTTGGTATTTGAAAATTTAGTCCCCACAGTGTCGATTACGTTTACCACGCAACCATCTGATGAAGAAGTGTGCTCAGGAACGAACGCTACATTCACGCTCATTGCTACCGGTGATACGAATCTCCAGTACCAATGGCAAATTGATAATGCGGGGTTTGTTGACCTGACAAACAATTCAACGTACTCAGGTGTAACAACTGCTACACTTACTATTACCAATCCAACGGGTTCGTTAGATGGTTCTGTTTACCGATGTGTAGTACGTGGTGATAATTCAACCGATACACCCTCAGCATTAGCAACGTTAACGGTGAACTCGATTCCAACCATTCCAACAATCGGAACAACCAATTTAGGTTGCGGGCCTGCCAGTACAACATTAAATCCTACCGGTGCTTCTGCTGGTGAAGAGTATAAGTTTTATGATGTAGCAACAGGAGGAAGCCCGCTAGCAAGCGGACCTTCTTTTACCACACCTTCACTTACAATTTCAACTACGTACCACATTAGCACATTTAACACCACCACACTTTGTGAGAGCGCGCGCGTGCCTGCTGTGGTAAATGTTCAATTCTGTAACCCTCCTGTCGTGGAGGCCACCACAGCAACGGCATTTATCGATGGCGTTGTTACTATTGATCTGGAAAACCTGATCAGTGATGAAGATGATAATCTCGATGCTTCTACACTGCAGATTCTTTCACAACCCATGAGTGGAGCACCTGCCTCCCTTAATGGGTTTATTTTGACAGTAGACTACACCGGAATACCCTTTCAAGAAGCCGATAATGTGGAAATAGAAATTTGTGACCTAACAGGAATCTGCACCCAACAAGTACTGACTATCGAATTGAATGGAGAAATAGAAGTGTTTAATGCTATCTCTCCAAACAGCGATACCCAAAATGATTTTCTATTGATCGAATTCATTGAGCTTTTCCCGGACACTCAAAAAAACCGTGTTACCATTTACAATCGGTGGGGTGACATCGTATGGGAAGGAACTGATTACGACAATTCATCCGTAGTTTTTGACGGAACAAGCGACAAAGGAAAAGACCTTCCATCCGGAACCTACTTTTATAAAATTGAGTTCACCGGAGGTCGGGAATCAAAGACTGGGTTTCTATCCCTCAAGCGCTGAACGGGTTACGTCATCGGAAAATTCCTTCCGTTAGCGGTATAGCCTATCTACTAATTTATTCCTTACTTAGGCGCTCAAATTCGTTACTATGATCAATCAATTAAAGCTAAAATTTGGAGTATCCATTTTTGGTATTCTGGTCCTTGCCGCCTGTAGTCCATCCACGAAAGACGAAACGGCTAAAGACGACATCGCACCGCCCACCGCAGAAAAAGTTGCCAAAGAACTTACGGCCAACGGCAATACACGCATCGATAATTACTATTGGATGAAGTTGAGTGAAGACCAACGCAATGCCGAAGTGAAAGACGAGCAAACTCAAAAAGTATTAACCTACCTAAATGCTGAGAATGACTACCTCTCTGCCAAGCTGAAACATACCGAGGCGATACAAGAAAAAATTTACAACGAAATCATTGGCAGAATCAAGCAAACTGATGAATCTGTTCCCTATAAGGACAATGGCTATTGGTACTACACTCGTTATGTGGAAGGTCAGGAGTATCCGATCTATTGCCGCAAGAAAGGAACCCTGGAAGCAGCCGAAGAAATTCTGTTGAATGTAAATGAGTTAGCAAAAGGTCATGACTACTATTCCATCACCGGGTTGAAGGTGAGCGAAGACAATACGTTGCTGGCCTTTGCAGAAGACTCCGTCAGCCGGAGGCGGTATACGATCTATGTGAAAGATTTACGCTCTGGAAAAATTATTGACAAACCTGTACCCAATACAGAAGGTGGCATTACCTGGGCAAACGACAATAAAACTTTTTTTTACACCGTGAAAGATTCTTTAACACTCCGTTCAAGATTTATCATGAAACATAAACTCGGTGCTGATCCAACCGGGGATCAGATTGTTTCAGAAGAAAAAGACGATACGTTTTATACCGGCATCTATAAAACAAAATCGAACAAATATCTCATTATCTGGGCTGGCAGTACCCTGACCAATCATTACCAGTTTTTGGATGCCAATACACCTGATGGAAAGTTTAGAGAATTCACGCCACGCGAAAGAGGACTCGAATACTCCATCGATCACTATAACGATAAGTTTTACGTAGTCACGAACTGGGATGCTCAGAATTTCCGATTGATGGAAACACCGGTAACCAAAACTTCGAAAGAAAACTGGAAAGAGAAAATTGCGCATCGAAAAGATACATTGCTGGAAGACATCGAAATCTTCAAGGACTATATGGTGCTTAGTGAGCGCGCTAACGCGAGTACGCTGATGCGCATTATTGATCAGAAAACAGGCAAGAAACATTACCTGAATTTTGGGGAAGAGGCTTACACCGTGTACCCCTCCATTAACCTGGATTTTGATACCGAATTGTTGCGCTTTGGGTATACTTCCATGACAACCCCCAACTCAACGTATGATTATAATCTAAAAACGCGTGAACGCAAGTTATTGAAACAGCAGGAGATACCCGGGGGTTACAATCCTGCCGACTACCAAACAGAAAGATTATGGGCCACGGCCAACGATGGCACCAAAGTCCCCATGTCCATTGTGTATAAAAAGGGAATTAAAAAGGATGGCAGCAATCCAACTATGCTGTATGCTTATGGTTCCTACGGCTCAAGTACGGACCCTTATTTTTCCATTTCGCGATTAAGTTTGCTCGATAGAGGTTTTGTATATGCCATTGCTCATATCCGTGGTGGTTCCGAAATGGGCCGTCAGTGGTACGAGGATGGTAAGATGTTTAAAAAGAAAAATACCTTTACCGACTTTATTAACTGTGCTGAGTTTTTGATCGAGGAAAAGTTTACAACCCCTGAAAAACTCTTTGCTTCCGGAGGTAGTGCTGGTGGATTGCTCATGGGAGCCGTAGTGAATATGCGTCCTGATCTTTTTAAAGGCGTGATTGCCGAGGTACCGTTTGTTGATGTGGTGACCACCATGCTTGACGATGATATTCCGTTAACCACCGGTGAGTTTGATGAGTGGGGCAATCCGGATAATCTTGAATCGTACATGTATATGCTAGAGTACTCACCCTACGATCAGGTGAAAGCACAAAATTATCCGAACATGTTGGTGACTACTGGCCTGCATGATTCACAGGTTCAGTATTGGGAGCCAGCCAAATGGGTAGCAAAACTTCGCGAGCTAAAAACCGATGACAATACTCTTTTATTAAGAACGAATATGGAGACAGGCCACGGTGGCACTACCGGAAGATTTAAAGTGCACCGGGAAACCGCACAGGAGTATGCATTTGTGATTGACCTGGCAGGGATTAAGGAGTAGTTGTTAACGCTTTATTAATCCGCTTAACAAACCCAGGTCCCTCATATACAAAGCCGGTGTAAATCTGAATAAGATCAGCACCGGCTTTTATTTTTTCCAAAAAAATCACCACCCATTCAACTCAATGGTTCAAAAGAGAATTGTAAGTAACAGGAAACTTACCTATTTTCACTAACCATGAATTCTTCTGTTCGGGCCGACCTTACCCAATTTGTTAAGCACATAGCCTCGGCCCTGCGGCCTATTGCAAAAGCAGAAGACATTACATTAACTTTTACTGCACCTGAGAGTAGCATCATTGCAGTTTTTCAACCGGCAACACTGGCCGCTGACCTAACGACAATTCTTTCAAAATTGATTGAATTCACTCCCGAACAAGAGCGTATTGCAATCACCATCAACATGCGTGATAAAAAGAAGTGCAAAATTACAATCCAGAATTCAGGGATTAACCTGGCGCGAAATAATGAGATTACCAATCCATGTCAAATGCCAGTTACCGTTATTCCAATTTCAGACAAGGCAACTCAATATGAATTGGAGATTGACTTGTTTGAAGAAGAGGTGGCGGTCATTCAAATGGATGAACGCATCAATGGGCCTAATTACATTCCTGATTACTATGCTGAAATCCGGAAGCGGCTTAGATCTCACTTCACTAAATCAGATAACCTGGTGGAGGCTCTTTCCAAAAATAACCCCCGTGAGGCCGCCTTTCTTAAAAAAGTGAACGAACTGATTCTTTCTAATCTGGAAAACAGTCAGTTTGACACCAATCACCTCAGCGAATTTATGAACATGAGTCGCACCCAACTCTTTAGAAGGTTGAAGCCCATTATCAGACAGTCACCGGGAAGTTACATTCGCACCATGAAACTTCAGCGAGCGAAGGAGCTATTTGAAACAACTGATATGCGCATCAGTGAAGTTGCTTATAAGACAGGTTTTGAGACGGCCTCACACTTTACGAAGGTGTTTACCAAACAATATGGAGTTAAGCCTTCACTCTTTTGCCGTAAACAGGAGAATGCAACAAATGAATAACTAAACGCAACATCTGCGTTAATTGTATAGGTATCTGTTGGAATACATTTGATTAACGATTCGGCATCAAGAAAAAAAGATTAACAACTTAAAGTTGACAAGGAAAATCAAAATTGATTACTAGTCGACTATGCAATTATTGATTGTTATCCAGTTCTCAATGGATTCACTTAAAAAAAATAAAGAATTGATTATTTCGTATTACAACGCCATAAGTGGCGTTCGAAAACCAGTTGAGTTGTGTCAGAAATTTACATCCGATCAACGACTTTTAGACAACATCCAGTTTTGGGATGGTGTATTTCCAGCGTACGAATTATTTGCAGACGAGATCATAGCGGAGGGCAACAGGGTAGTTGTGAGAGCCCGAATGAAGGGTAAGCATGAAGGAACTTTAAACGGAATACCGCCTACTCTCAAGGAAATTGAACTTCCCTTTGTTATTGGGTACGAAGTGAAGGGCAATATGATTGTCGGTTACTGGTAGCCGACCAGGTGTTATTGCTGGAGCAATTAGGCGTGAATCAATTGGTTGAAAAGTAGAAAGGACAATCAAAAAAATACAGATATGGACAAGCCAAAGAAAAATAAAGAGTTTATTATCCGATACTTTAACGCCCTGAGCGGTGTGATCAAGAGTCGCGAACTTTGCGACAAGTATATAACCGACAATAGTCTGACGGAACACATTCTCTTTTTTGATTCCGTTTTCCCCAGATATGAAATGTTTATAGATGAATTGACCGGGGAGGGTAATCGAATAATTGTAAGGGCCCGGTTAAAAGGTAAGCACGAAGGTGAATTGAATGGCATTCCGCCAACGCATAAAGAGGTTTTGTTTCCGTTTGTCATCGGCTATGAAATAGAAAATGAAAAAATACTAAGCCATTGGCTGTTAGCCGATCAGATGCTGCTCATGGAGCAATTGGGTATAATGAAACAACCTGCTTAATAATGGACCAGGCTAAGAAAAACAAGCAGTTTATTGTTGACTATTTCAACGCAATTAGTGGTGCACCAAAAACAGCAGACTTACTCGGTCGCTACATCACCGATGATAAGTTAATAAACCACATTCATTTTTTTGAAAGCGCATTTCCCAAATACGAAATGTTGATCGATGAAATGACAGCTGAAGGGAATCGGGTAGTTGTGCGCGCACGTGTAAAAGGCAGACACGAAGGTGAACTCAGCGGTATACCAGCTACCCACAAAGTGATTGAAATCCCTTTTGTAATCAGTTATGAAATTCGAGAGGGAAAAATTGTAAATCATTGGCTGTTAGCCGATCAAATAATGGTTATGGAACAACTGGGAGTAATGAAGCAACCCGCATAACGATGAATCAACTCAAAAAAAATAAGGAATTTATCCTGGAGTACATCAACGCCATCAGCGGGAAACCCAAAACCCGTGAATTGCTTGAAAAGTACAATGGTGATCCGGGTCTGGTGGAAACGATCATTTTCTTTGATAACGTATTCCCACAGTATGAGTACTTGGTGGATGAGATTCTGGCTGAGGGCGACCGGGTGATTGTAAGAGCGCGCACGAAGGCCAGGCACGAAGCTGAATTCCTGGGAATACCTGCAACCCATAGAGAAGTTAATTTCCCGTTTGTGGTGGGTTACGAAATTCAAGAAAAAAAAATAGTACACAGCTGGCTCATCCCTGACTATCTGACGCTGATGGAACAATTGAAAGGGAAAGATATACTCACAAATCCACAAGAACCTATATCTAAATGAGTCAACTCAAAAAAAATAAGGAATTTATAATGGAATATATCAATGCCACCAGCGGAAATCTGAAAACGCGTGAACTGCTTGAAAAATATAATAACGACCCTGGATTGGTGGATAACATTCTGTTTATGGATAGTGTGTTTCCAAAATATGAAGTGTTAGTTGATGAAATTCTGGCTGAGGGTGATCGGGTAATGGTTCGGGCACGATTAAAAGGAAGGCATGATGGAGAATTTTTGGGCATTCCGCCAACACATCGCGAAGTGGTGGCCCCTTATGTAGTTGGGTATGAGGTTCACAACAATAAGATTACACATAGTTGGCTCATTGCCGATCTTTTAAAATTAGTAGAACAACTAGGGATAAAAGGTGTGCCAGCCCAACAGACCGGTTAAGGTTCGAATAGGAGTTGGGAAATGTAAAAAGTAAAATTTGCCAAATTGAATTGTCAGGTCAACCAAAATACTAAAAAAATAAGCTATGAAAAATTCAGAATCAAAAATCCTCGTGGTAGGTGCCACTGGATTTCTCGGGATGGAAATCTGCCGCCAATTAACAGCAAGCCATAAAAATGTTTTTGGTTTAGTTCGCAAGACTGCAGTCGAAGAGAAAACAATAGTCTTGAAGCAGTGGGGTGTACAATTAGTAGAGGGAGACCTGAAGGACAGGGCATCTATCAAAAAGGCTCTCCAGGGAATTGACACAGTTATTTCAACGGCTTCATCAACTTTTTCACGGCAAGATGGCGATTCAATTCAAACCGTAGACAATGAAGGCCAATCCAATCTGGTAGACGAAGCAAAAGCAGCAGGTGTGAAGCAATTCATCTTTGTTTCCTTTAGTTTCATGCCCATTGATTTTCCACTTCAGACAGCCAAGCAGAGGGCTGAGAAAAAATTAATGGCGAGCGGAATGATCTACTCGATCATCAAGCCTTCATTCTTTATAGAGGCATGGCTTAGTCCCGCAATTGGATTTGATTTCCCAAATGCAAAGGCAACCATTTACGGGGAAGGAAAAAACAAAGTCAGTTGGATTGCTATCACCGATGTGGCGCAGTTCACAGTGGCTGCTGTTGACAGCCCGGCAGCAAAAAACAAAACTATTGAAATTGGTGGCCCGGAAGCATTAAGCCCGCTGGAAGTTGTCTCCATTTTTGAAAAAACGGGTGGTAAAAAATTTGAACTTCACCACGTACCGTTTGAAGCATTGCAAGGTCAATACAACGCGGCACAAGATGATATGAGTAAGTCATTCGCCAGTCTCATGCTGTTCTACGCCAACGGACAGGACATCAATATGAAAGAATTAATGAAAGCGTTTCCTGTGAAATTGAATTCTGTAAAGGATTATGCCAACCGAGTGATGATGGTTAGTCAGTCAGTGTGAATTGAGATAAAAAGAGTCCTTATGAAAACCCCAACTCCAGCGGTTTGAATTAGGTTAAATAATCACTGAAACATGTTTGTTTTTTTTCAAAGCAGGTAACTGCAGTGGCATTGTCATGCCTAAAAAATACGTAACACCATCCGCAACAAATGAAGTAGAGAATGCAACAGATGGCGTAATTGATAAAGTGTGTGAAATCTAACTTTGGTTATAAGAATTTACTTAGGAATTATGAATGCTAAAAAATTTTCTCGATCAATTGCAATCACAATTGCACTGTGCTTTGGTATTCTTTGCTGCACCATTGCTACGGCACAATTCACGTTTGTCGAGACTACGTATGCAGTACCAAATATTGGTGGCGGGGCCAGGACCAATGGAAGTACAATTCGATCAGCTGATTTCAACCACGATGGTTGGGCAGATATCGCCATGGTGGGATATCGCAAAATGATGGTCATGCTTGGAACCGGAAATGGTGCTTTTGCACCCGTTGACATCTATTCCATTACGCCTAACCCAGCTGGAGATGTTGCAACCAATCTGGCTTTTGGTGACTTCAATGAAGACGATCATATTGATATTGTTGTTTCTCCTGGCGATGCTTACTCCTATAGTATTGGTGCAGTTATTTTTTATGGTGCAGGAAGCGGTACTTTCAACCCTGCAACGGCACTACCTTCTCCCCATACAGGTTCAGATCTTGTTCAGGTTGCTGACTTAAATAATGATGGTCATGATGATGTATTGGCGGCATTTGCACCCAATCGCTATGTTCATTTAGGTACAGGCTCTGGCACGTTCAGTTCAAGTTATACGCCAGGTCTTCCCTTTCACACATTTATTTTTATAGCAGATGTCAACAATGATGGCTTTCTTGATTTTGCTTCAGGATATGGACCGACAAGAATCAATTTGGGAGATGGGACCGGGAATTTCAGTACCGCATTTACCTTTCCCTCCGACCCCGGTAGGAATGCAATTCTGGAAGACATGGATGGCGACAACATAGTCGACTTGGTGGGGCAACAGCAATATGTCATTGTGGTCTTCAAGGGAAATGGTGATGGCACCTTTCAAACAACTCCCTTTGCAAGCCTTGTTCCAACCAATAACATTACAACGCATGATATAAAGGTGGTCGATATCAATAATGATGGCAATAGAGATATCCTGGTTACACACAGCAGATCCGCAGGAACCAGTCGCACATTTATACTTGCTTACCTGGGAGATGGTGTTGGCGGATTTGGTCCAGAAACATTTTTGGCAGAGAGCCAGCCTTCTTCTTATGATGATTATATGCAATTTGATGTTGCTGATCTGAACAATGACGGCAGACTGGATTTTTCTATTAAAGGTCAAAATGATGAAGTGTGGGTGCTTTTGAATACTACACCGCAACCACCGAGTATTGCGTCATTCACGCCATCCTCCGGTTTGATTGGCACAACCGTAACCATTACCGGAACAAACTTTGATCCTGTCGCTGCCAACAATACTATAAAGTTTAATGGAGTTGATGCTGCAACACCTTCTGCTGCATCAGCCACAAGCCTTACGGTGACTGTGCCAACAGGGGCTACCACCGGCCCAATCTCAGTGACTACATTGGCTGGAACCGGAACAAGTACAACAGACTTTATTGTAATCTGCACACCCCCATCACCACCCACAGCAACAAATGTTTCCCGTTGTGGAGATGGAACCGTTACGCTTTCGGCAACAGGTGCCACCGGCACCCAGGAATACCGTTGGTATGATGTAGCCAGTGGCGGTACTTCCTTAAGTTCAACAACAACTTACACAACCCCTGCACTTACAATTACTACACCTTACTATGTTTCTATCTTCGATGTAGCCACCAGTTGCGAAAGTAATCGCACTCAAGTTGATGCGATTGTTAACACACCCCCTGTAGCACCAGCAGGCATTAACAACAGTGGTTGCAGTGGTACCAGTATTTCTGTTTCGGCCACAGGAGGTTCACCCGGTCAATATCGGTGGTACACTGTTGCAACAGGTGGAACACCTGATGCCTCACAAACGAATGACACGTACTCAACACCCAATCTTACCAGCACTACATCTTACTATGTCGCTATCAATGATGGTATCTGCGAAAGCGCCCGTACCGAAGTTGTAGCAACTATTAACCCCATTCCTGCAACACCCGGTGCAATCAGCGGAACAATAACAATCTGTTCAGGATCAACCAATACTTATAGTGTAGCGCCTGTAAGTGGTGCAACTTCTTACAACTGGGCATTGCCTACCGGATGGACAGGAACCTCTACAACGAATTCAATCTCCACAATAGCCAGCGCAACTAGTGGCAACATTTTAGTAACTGCTGGGAATGATTGTGGTGTTTCGGCTGCTGCATCACAGCCTATAACAGTGCTGGTTATTCCTGATACTCCGGGCACAATCAGTGGAACCGAAACAATTTGTTCAGGATCAACCAATACTTATAGTGTAGCGCCTGTAAGTGGTGCAACTTCTTACAACTGGGCATTGCCTACCGGATGGACCGGAACCTCCACAACGAATTCAATCAGCACAACAGCCAGCGCAACCAGCGGTAACATTTCTGTAACCGCTATAAGTACATGTGGTACATCAGCTGCGGTATCACAACCGGTGACAGTGCTGGTTATTCCTGATACTCCGGGCACAATCAGTGGAACCGAAACAATTTGTTCAGGGTCAACCAATGCCTACAGTGTTACTCCCGTAAGCGGTGCAACTTCTTACAACTGGACATTGCCTGCAGGGTGGTCCGGAACCTCCACTACAAATTCGATCAGCACAACAGCCAGTGCAACTAGTGGCAACATTTCTGTAACGGCTGTAAATACATGCGGTACTTCATCTGCTTCTTCGCAACCTGTGTCGGTAATTACCATTCCTGCTACTCCCGGTACGATCAGCGGAACAACAACAATCTGCTCAGGATCAACCAATACCTACAGCGTAACTCCCGTAAGCGGTGCAACTTCTTACAACTGGACATTGCCTGCAGGGTGGGTCGGAACCTCCACTACAAATTCGATCAGCACTACAGCCAATACAACCAGCGGTAACATTTCTGTAACGGCTGTAAATACATGCGGTACTTCATCTGCTTCATCGCAACTCGTGTCGGTAATTACCATTCCTGCTACTCCCGGTACGATCAGCGGAACAACAACAATCTGTTCAGGATCAACCAATACATACAGCGTAACTCCCGTTAGCGGTGCCACTTCTTTCAACTGGACATTGCCTACCGGATGGACAGGAACCTCCACAACGAATTCAATCAGCACAACAGCCAGTGCAACTAGTGGCAACATTTCTGTAACGGCTGTAAATACATGCGGTACTTCATCTGCTTCTGCGCAACCCGTGTCGGTAATTACCATTCCTGCTACTCCCGGTTCAATCAGCGGAACAATAACAATCTGTTCAGGATCAACCAATACCTACAGCGTAACTCCCGTAAGCGGTGCAACTTCTTACAACTGGACATTGCCTGCAGGGTGGGTCGGAACCTCCACTACAAATTCGATCAGCACTACAGCCAATACAACCAGCGGTAACATTTCTGTAACGGCTGTAAATACATGTGGTACCTCCGCTGCTATATCCCAACTTGTAACGGTTGTCACACCGAATGCACCAATAATTAATCCAGTCAACCCGGTTTGTCCTGGTGCAAACGTAACGCTAAAAGCCACTGGAGCAACCAGCGGACAATATCGCTGGTATGAAGCGGGCAGTTTAATTACGGGCGCAACTAGCAGCACCTATACAGTAGTAAACATTTCTGCCAATAGAACTTTTGAAGTATCCGTTTTTGACTTATGCGAAAGTCCTAAAACTTCCGTTACCGCAACGGTGGTGGATTGTACTTTACCACCAGCGAAAGACCTTTCGGTGATCGGCTCAAGCGGAGACTATTTTGCCAGTGCAAACGGTTCACTGGCCTGGACGTTGGGCGAGGTGATCACAGAAACATTTGCAAATGGTACAAAAATTCTAACCCAGGGATTTCACCAACCATTGGCCTACATCATTACAGGCATGCCTGAAGAAGGAACAGAACTTGCTGTTTATCCAAATCCAACAAGAGACTGGCTTACCATAAAAACTTCAGTTAGTGGAGACTATCATATTGAATTATCCAATCTGCAAGGCCAGAAAGTTGTTGACCAAACCGCCAATGACATTGTTGGTTCTTACCAGCATAAAATTGATATGAATGGGCTTACCCCTGCTGTTTATATGTTGCGCATCACCAACACCCACACCGGTAAAACTTCAACCCTTAAGATTTTAAAATACTAACCTTAAAATAAAATTGATATGAAACAGGTATTCATTTTAGCATTTATATCATTAATCGTTGCTTCAACAACCGATTCATTTTCGCAGGCACCCCAGAGTTTTAAATATCAGGCCATCGCCCGAAATAATGTCGATGTGCTTATTGCCAATCAACAAATAAAAGTACAGATCAGCATCCGGGATTTAACACCCACTGGAACAGTAGTGTACCAGGAGCAGCACACAGTTACCACCAACGCTCTGGGCTTGTTTACGCTCTCTGTCGGAAGCGGAACTTTGGTCGGTTCTAATCCATTCTCAAGCATTAAATGGAGCGAGGGTAATAAATTCATTGAAGTAAGTGCAGACCTGACTGGCGGAAATGCATTTACAAGCTTAGGTGTTTCGCAACTGCTGAGTGTGCCCTATGCTTTGTTTGCACAAAATAGCCCCGCTAGTTATACTAGTAATATTAGGATTCCAATTGGAAGTCCTAATGGAGAGCTGGTGCCAAGTCAATTATATTTAGTAAGTAACCGGCCGACAGATGATCTTTTTATTATGGGTACATCACCCGATGGATCAAGTCCTCTCAAAGAAATGGCAATTGGGGGTTTCGGAATTCCTGATGGTGGCGAGCTCCCCATTAATAGACCCTTAGAAAGATTTAAAATTTACTCAGATAAAACTGGAATTGGGACTGATAATCCTACCGAAAAATTAGATGTAGATGGAAACATAAAATTTTCCGGTTCACTTATGCCGGGTAATCTTTCTGGCACTGCAGGGCAGGTCCTCACATCATCAGGTGCCGGAGCAGCACCTGTTTGGGCAGATGTTGAAAGTCAATGGTATCCAATCAATACGCCCAATAGCTGGACACAACAAACTCCGTGTAAGTGTAGAAAAATTAATGGCTGGATTGAATTTAGAGGGAAATTTGAATTCCCAAGCTTGTCGCCAAGTCTTGATAAATTCGATCTTTTACCTAATGAATGTCGCCCAGCTCTACTGAGAGAATTGCATGCACTAGGGGATGACACCTTTGATTCTCCCCAGACCATGAGACTATTAATTTTTCCAGATGGAAAAATAAGACTGTTACAAAGTAATGGAAATTCTTACGGCCTATACCTTGATGGAATTCGAATTTGGGGAGGCACAGACTAATAAGTATGATAATTTGAAAAAAAATCGGATAGTCATGAAGCCTATCAACTATAAGAGAATTACGTGCTTGGATGCAATATGTTTAATTATTGCATTATTTTATTTTTCTTCATGTAACGATGATGCCCCTACCCTTAACGAAGCCGAACGGGTAACTAAACTACTTGCGAATGGTACGTGGTCACTTTCTTCTGTTTCCGTAGATGATACAGATGCTGGTGATTTGTTTGAAGATTTTTCAATCACATTTACCAAAACAAACTACACCACCACCGGCACCACACCTGTGTGGGGACGCAATGGAATGTGGAGTTTTGTCAATAAAGACTCTCCTACCCAATTCATCCGTGATGATGATGTTGTGGTTACCATTGCTTCTATAGAAGAAAAGATGCTTACGCTGGAGCTACTATGGACAACGCAAACAATTTCAGGTGGGCGGCAATTGTCCATAAAAGGTAAACACGTGTTTGTATTAATTCGGTAGGTGCCAAATCTACAGAGCTTTTAAAATTCTCTTCACAAATCCCGGCCCCTCATATACAAAGCCGGTGTAAATCTGAATAAGATCAGCACCGGCTTTTATTTTTTCTACAGCATCTTGTACTGACATAATACCTCCAACACCAATAATGGGATAATCTTTACCAAGTTCTTTACGTAGATACCGGATTACCTCATTCGAACGATTGGCTAATGGCTTTCCACTGAGTCCACCACTACCCATTTTCTCTACCACAGTTTTTTCAGTTTCGAGCCCTTCTCTTGAAATGGTGGTGTTGGTGGCAATCACGCCATCGGTTTTAGTCTCCTTTAAAATCGTAATCACATCATCCAACTGCTCCACCGTAAGATCGGGGGCAATTTTTAGTAAAACTGGTTTAGGGTTTGGTTTTGATAGACTCAGCGATTTCACATACGAAAGTAATTTTCGTAACGGTTCTTTTTCCTGAAGCTCCCTCAATCCGGGTGTATTAGGTGAACTCACGTTGATCACAAAATAATCCACGTAAGGATGAAGAGCTTCAAAGCAATACATATAGTCATCGAGTGCTTTATCGTTAGGTGTATTTTTATTTTTGCCAATATTTCCACCAACGATTACAGAACTACTTCGCTTCTTCAGTCGGTTAACTGACGCAATCACTCCTTCATTATTAAACCCCATGCGATTGATCAAGGCCTGGTCCTGTGGAAGTCTGAACAACCTGGGCTTATCATTTCCGGGTTGTGGCTGAGGGGTGAGTGTTCCGATCTCAATAAATCCAAAGCCAAAGCAGGCTAATTCATCGATGAGTTTTGCATCCTTATCGAAACCTGCAGCCAACCCCACTGGATTTTCAAACCGAAGGCCCAATATTTGTTTTTGAAGTGCCGGATGCTTGTGGGTAAAGAGCGCACGTAAAAGGGATTTGAAACCCGGAAGGCTTCCTTTTAGTTTAAGTAGTGTAAATACGAGGTGATGTACGCGTTCGGGATCGATCAAAAAAAGAAAAGGACGGATAAGTAGCTTATACATAACACCTTTTGTGTTTCGCTGCTAATTAGAAAATTATAGCTTTGTAACCAATTAAAAACTAAATATGCTTTTACGTATGAAAAAACAACTCTTTCTTATTGCCGTGGTTGGATTTCTTTTTGCGGCAGGTTCCGCTTCAGCACAAAAAATTGGTGTGTTTCTGGGATACGGCACCGAGGTAGAAGAACTTGGAATTGGTGTTAGTGGAGAATTTAATATCAATTCAAAGGTGTCCATTGCCCCAAGCTTTATCTATTGGTTCCCTGAGGATCCTATCAGCTGGTGGGAATTTAACGCCAACGTAAATTATTACTTTGCTACTGCGGGTACAGCCGATTTTTATGGTTTGGCTGGTCTTAACTTATTCGGCTATGATTATGATATAGACGGAGTAGATGGAGGAACTGAGGTTGGTCTTAATTTAGGAGCTGGAGCTAATTTTAACATTGGCAAAAATTGGGAGCCTTTTACGGAATTAAAATTTGTAATCGGTGATGCCGATCAGCTTGGATTATTTTTTGGAGCAAAATTCAAAATAGGTAATTAAGAATCTCCCCCTTTAATGTCTGATAAAAAAGCTGACAATTTCGTCAGCTTTTTTTATTTCAAAAAATCATTTCTGCGTAAGTCCACTTATTAAGCGCGCTTCGGAAATTTTTTAAATGCTTTGCGTACGCAACGGTCTAATAGTTTAGGTCCCTTCGCTTTGGTAACATCCATCGTACCGGTAGCCGACCATACATTCCTTTTCTTTGATGCATCTTCAATATCAATAATTAAGGTGCCCTGGGTAAATTCGCGAGACCAATGAGAGGGCTGATCGACTAACGCTGCATTGTCCACCGGCACACCGCCCAGCGGTCCAAAATCCTGCGTTTCCATTTTTGTAGAAAGTTCTACTGTATAACTAACGGAAACTTCGGCCGAGTCTTGAACATAAACATAACCCCTTGCCTTTAACTCACGAACTACCGATGATTTAAACTCAGTATAGAAAGCTTCCTGATCAATTTTTCGTGCACCGCCCGTAACAATCTCACCTTTATCCACACTAAAGGTTTTGTAGTGTTTCAGGTCAACTCCTTTTTGTTTGGATGTGGTAAAGGTTTGAGCTGTTGATGGCAAGCTCAGGAATCCAAGCCATAAATAAAGTAAGATTCTCATATCAATTCATTTCGCGAAAAGTACAAATAAATATTGGGCTATGATCGGGGGTGAAACTCGGTGATGACTTGTCGCAAATAATCACGGTCAAGGTGTGTATAAATTTCTGTTGTCGTGATCGACTCATGCCCCAGCATTTCCTGCACCGCCCGTAAGTCCGCCCCACCTTCAATCAAGTGGGTAGCAAATGAATGCCGAAAAGTATGAGGACTTATACTCTTTTTTAATCCGATGGTACTGGCAAGTTCTTTTATCACGGTGAATACCGTTACGCGACTCAACCTTCTTCCCCGCCTGTTAAGAAAAACGTCTGCTTCAAAACCTTTTTGTATTGGAATATGAACCCTGATTTGGTCAATATAAATTTTCAAGTGTTTCATAGCATCGCGGCCAATGGGAACCAATCTCTCTTTATTTCCTTTTCCGATTATTCGCAGAAAACCAACATCGAAATATATATTATTGAGTTTCAGCCCAACCAGTTCCGATACCCGTAATCCGGAACTATACAAAACTTCCAGCATGGCACGGTTCCTCCCTCCCTCCGGTGTAGAGAGGTCGATAGCATCCAATAGTTTCTCAATCTCCGGATAACTCAGGGTGTCTGGTAGCTTGCGTCCGATTTTAGGCCCTTCAATAAGTTCAGTGGGATCTTTTTCAATGAGCTCTTCAAACAACAGGTACTTATAAAACCCCTTTATACCAGACAGAATGCGCGCCTGACTATAGGCACTCATGCCCAACTCATTAATATATTGAAGCAAGCCTTGTAAATGTTTAGCAGTAACCGACAATGGGCTCACCTTGGGATGTTTCATTTCCATGAACTGCTGAAGCTTGGACACATCGCGCACATACGCTTCAATGGAGTTTTCAGAAAGCGACCGTTCCAATTTCAAATAATGGCCAAAGTGTTTAATATGGAGGTCCCAGGACATTCAGCAAGGTTATCATTAAAACAAAGGTAAGACACTATTTATTTCTGATATTTCATTGCTATTTTAGCCGTAATGAAGTCCTCCAGAATTATTAACAACCTGACGCGCATTGGTATCGGACTAGGAATTGTATTTCCGGTCGCGTCTTTGGGGATTGATCTCTTTTCGAAAGACTTGAGCATCTCCTTGTCGAGTCTTTCACATTTATATCAGGTAAATCCCCTTCATTGGATTATTCTCACTGCTCCTGTTGTGTTGGGCAGCTCATTTTATTACCTCGGTAAACGCATTGGTGATCGTGAGAATCATTTACTCAGTCTCGCAGAAAAAGAAAAAGCACAGCTCAAACTCATTGAGGACTACGTAAACGATCTGGGTAATGGAAATTTATCGGCTGCGCTGCCGCAAGAATTTGAAAACGATTCCATGAAAGGAATCCTCCACTCGTTTCGCGACAAACTCGTAGAAGAGCGGTCGGAGGGCGAGAAGCGTCAGTGGGTGAATGAGGGGTTAGCCCGATTTGGAGAAATACTTCGGGCCCATGAAAATATTGATGAACTTGGGTATTCTGCGATCAAAAACCTCGTGGAGTATTGCAAGTGTACCCAGGGGGGCATCTTTATCGTAAATGATGAGGAGGGAGACCCTGTACTGGAAATGAAGGGATGCTATGCCTATGAGCGGAAAAAATTTCTTCAAAAGAGAATTGAACCAGGACAGGGGTTAGTGGGACAATGTTATCTGGAAAGAGAGCGGATATTGCTATATAAGGTGCCGAACAATTATGTTCATATTACTTCCGGATTAGGAGAAGCGAATCCTACAAGTTTAATTTTGTTACCTCTCAAAACCGAGGATACGATTGAAGGGGTAATTGAATTGGCTGGCTTTAGACGATTCGAAAATCACGAACTCGAATTCCTCACAAAAGTCTGCGAAAGCACAGCCACAGTTTTTAAAAATGTAAAAAACAGTGAACGGACCAAGAAGTTATTGCAGGCCTCACAGGAACAAGCAGAAATGATGCGGTCGCAGGAAGAGGAAATGAGGCAAAATATGGAGGAGCTCTCTGCTACCCAGGAAGAAATGCAACGCAAGGAGATGGAGTTTATTAAGCAGATTCAAACCTACAAAGAACGATTAGGTGAATAAGTTGAACGCAGCGCAATGAAAATACAAATCATCAATGGACCCAATCTTAACCTGTTAGGTGTACGGGAAGAAGATATTTACGGGAGCCGTGACTTCGAAAATTACTTTGAAGAACTCAAGCAACGTTTTCCGCAAACTGAGCTACACTATTTTCAATCTAACATCGAAGGTGAACTCATCAACAAAATTCACGAGGTGGGATTTTCTTTCAATGGTATTATTCTAAATGCCGGTGCCTATACCCATACCTCCATTGCCCTTCATGATGCCATTGGCGCCATAAAAACACCGGTGATCGAAGTACATATCTCTAACATTTATGCCCGGGAGGAATTCCGCCACAAAAGCATCATCAGCTCAAAATGCAAGGGCTTAATTTCCGGATTGGGGTTAGAAGGCTACAGTTTGGCAATTGCCTACTTGCTTCAATCTAAAATCTAAAATCGTCAATCATAAATCCTGTATGGTTTCCTTCTATCCTGGTCCTTCCCGTGTTCATGATGAAATTCCAACATATGTAAAAGATGCGGCACGGTTGGGCATTATGAGTATCAACCACCGTAGCGAAGAGTTTGTAACCATTTCCAAAAAGACCATATCGCTGCTGAAGCAGAAACTGCGCATTCCAAAAAGCTTTACAATTTTTTTTACCTCCTCGGCAACCGAGTGTTGGGAAATTATTGGGCAGTCCTGGGTAACAGACAAAAGCTATCATGTATACAATGGCGCCTTCGGGCAAAAGTGGTTTGACTATACCCATCGTATAAAACCTGGCGCTAGTGCTTTTCCCTTTGACCTTGAAGCTAAACTCGATCCGGCCACGTTAACCTTTGAAGGCAGTCACGGTGTAATTTGCCTTACTCACAATGAAACCTCCAACGGTACGCAGGTGAGTACCAATATTATTAAGGCTATCAAAAAAAATAACCCTTCACACCTGGTAGCGGTAGATGCCACATCATCGATGGCTGGCGTAATGCTTGATTTTACTGCTGCGGATATCTGGTTTGCGTCCGTGCAAAAATGTTTCGGTCTGCCGGCCGGTATGGGTATCATGATCTGTGCTCCAACAGCACTTTTGCGCGCTAAAGCCATCAACAATACTCAATATTATAATAGTGTAGTGTTTATGGACGCCATGATGCAGAAGTGGCAAACACCGTATACTCCGAATGTGCTGGCCATTTATTTACTGATGCGCGTCATGGAAAAAGTAAAGCCTATCAAACAGGTGCATGCAGTAACGGTGAAACGCTACCAAGACTGGCTTGGATGGCTTCAAAAAAGCAAGGCATTTCAGCATCTGATAAAAAATAAAACAGTTCATTCTTTTACGGTATTGCCGCTGGAAGGAGATCCCAAGAGGATAGAGAAAGTAAAACGGCTTGCCAAAAAACAGGGCTTCTTACTAGGTGAAGGCTATGGTGAATGGAAAGCCTCTACGTTCCGGATTGCCAACTTTCCTGCATTAAAAGCCAGTGAGATTACAAGTCTTAGAAGGTTTTTTCAAACCATCACATAAGATCTAAGCTTAAATTGTCATCCTGTAGTGGCACTCGTGTAGCATTATTTACCGGATGCCTAACACTCGTTATTAGATATTTTTAAGAATATTTCTGAACTTTGCTTTTCGTATATGATGCAATGAGAGGAATTAACACACTATGGCTTTCAGTAATCCTGCTATTTAGCTGTGAATTATTCTCTCCCCTTTATTACCAAGGTCTTAGTGGTAGCCAAAATTCAGAAACTGTCGAAAATTCATTTTCAGCTTCTTCCACTATTTTCACCCTTTTTGATTTTTTAGCGTTTGAAGAGAACTGCGCTGAAGGAGAACAAAAGGATGAAGGAAAAAAAATATTCTGCTTTATTGATTTTAAGTCTGTTGAGATTTTCAGTGGACTTGAAAAATTTAAATCACTTCACTCCCTTTGGTTAATTCGTAGAGAGAAACCAAATGCACTTCCCAGTTTGCTGGCGTTGCATTGCAAACTCCTCATTTAATTTAATTCAGTCCCAATCATTCTTCAGAAATATTTCTGGAGGAATGACTCTACTCTGGCTTGTTCCGGAGTGTCTTAAAATCAATTTGAGTACTGAATTAAATCCCACTTCATGTTTAAACAAAACTTAATTGCTGATATTCTTGCCGGACTAACGGTAAGTTTTGCAGCCATTGCCCTGGGTGCAGCGTTTGGAACGATGTCTGGCAGAGGGGCATTTGCGGGTATGATCGCGGCCGCTGTTATACCCCTTATTACTTCCGCTTTTGGCGGGACGCGTCTACAAGCCTCAGGCCCCACTGCTCCAATGACTGCCGTTTCTGCCTTGTTGGTTGCTTATGCCTATGATCATTTTTCGGATCGTGCATTAGCAGAACAATTCATAACCCTGGTTTTTATTCTGAGTTCATTAGTGATCTTTCTCATGGGTGTGTTGCGACTAGGGCAACTCATTCGGATGGTGCCAAACGTGGTAATTTTTGGTTTCATGAATGGAATAGCGGCTCTTATCTGGGTGGACCAATTAAAAAAGATGACAGGCGTTGGTGGTGTACAGGTATTATCGGGAGGTTTGATAATCAATATTCTTGTTGCACTTTCTACCTTTCTTCTCATTTATGCCATCCCCTACCTACTGCACAAGTTTCATGTTCGCAGATCCATTCAACTCTTCCTTCCCGGTGTATTACTGAGCATTCTTTTCATGACGGTGCTAACCACAACGTACACACCTTCACTGGAAACAATCTCGTTAGGAGCAGATGCCAATTCTATTCAGGAATTTTTTGGCATTCTGCAAAACTATTTTCCGACAATAGAACTTTTTAAGTGGGAGTACATTAAAGAGGCGTTGCCTTACGTTGGTCAAATCGCCATGTTAGCATACTTGGATTCCCTGCTAACGGCTCTCGTAATAGATCAGTTAACAAAGGAAAAAAGTAATCTTAACAAGGAATTGGTAGCACAAGGGTTAGCCAATGGAGCCTCTGCCCTCATGCAAGGAATACCAGGTGCTCAGGCCACCATCCGCTCTGTATTGTTAGTAAAAGAAGGAGCAAAAACAAGGTTAGCCGGTATATTGATCGGTGTATTTGCCTTGATTGGAGTCTTGCTATTGAAAGACTATTTGACATTAGTAGCCGCAGCAGTATTTGTTGGTGTACTTTTCAAAGCAGGTGCTGATGTATTTGATTTTGAATTTCCAAAATACTATTTCAAACATAAGTGGTATCGAACCAGGAATCGCAATATTCAACTTGCTTTTATACTATACACAACGTTGGTCACTATTTTGATCGATCTAAATGTGGCGGTCATCAGTGGAACAATCTTTTACTATATAGGAAAAAAATACTTTGGCTTCACCGATTGTACTGCCGATTTAGGTGAGCTCATGGAAGCTGACTTTGAGAACAAACTATTGGATGGAGTATCAACCGAAGAACATCATGCACATAAGATTTTTGTCGAATCGACTGAAGAATTAAACGTTGAAAAAGAAAAAATAAAACCAGAAGCCATCAGATGAATTCACACACACATTCTTTCGATGAGCATGCCCTACTTCATAAACTGAAGCATTATTTGCCTGCCCAGGCTCCGCTAAAAGACTTCATTCATCATAACACACTACATGCGTTTCAACATCACACCTTTTATGATGGGTTGCGGATGGCTTCTGAGATTTTTGGTTACCGGGTATCGCTTTCATTAAAGGAGTATCGATCATTATACGATTCCAATCAAATCCGTAAGGAAATTCTGGAAAGAATCGTGCTCGAAAAGAAGGGTCCTGAGTTGGCTAAGGAATGGATGCGAAAAGTTCTGTACACGGATTACAAAAATACCATCAAGCCTAGAATTGGAACGCTTCGTTCGAACTGGAAGAAGAATTGCAAAATTGATCTGGATTCTCTCGTTCACCCCATTCTGTTCAGGGTGCTCTGCAGTTACCTCGATCAGGGAATTTCCATCTGGGGTTTCCCCATACGAAACAAAAGTTTCATTGCAGCCATTCGTGATCTGGAAAAAAATAGCCTGTCGAGTTTCTTTAAAAAGAAGAAAGCAAGGAACCTCTTACTCAAAACCACATGCGAGATTAACGACTTGCTAAAGATTTTGGTCGGAGATGATGAATCACTCTACGAACACTACCTGTTTGATCAGCAGTTTGCCCATCAGGGCTGGTCAGGCATGGTGTCAACCGTGGAAGATCAACCACAAACGTTGCTGGACTCACGTGAAATTTCCATTCATGACGTAATTGTTTTCGAATTGCTATTGGAAATTGATGCCTTGGATACGCACTTCGGAGAAGATTGGAAACCCCTTGGTACCACGCTTGACGAAAAGCCGGTTGACTTATTTGATGATATTACGGAAATAGAATTACATCAGGTTTGGTTTATCTGGCAAGAAGCCTATGAATGGAGTTACTACGATCAGGTACTCGCAGGACTCACCCTTCCTAAAAAGCCAAAATCAGTCACACCAGGAAAAAGCTTTCAGGCTATGTTTTGCATTGATGACCGTTCATGTTCATTCAGAAGGCATCTTGAAAAATTTGATCCGCATTGTGAAACATTTGGTACACCCGGTTTTTTTGGTGTGGAGTTCTTTTATCAACCTGAACATGGTAAATTCTATACAAAACTTTGCCCTGCTCCTGTAAATCCTAAATACCTGATCAAGGAAGTTGAAGCAAAAAAGAAAAGAGAAATTGATGTTCACTTCAGTAAGCATGACCATTCCTTTTATGGTGGTTGGTTGATCTCTCAAACCCTCGGCTTTTGGTCAGCGTTACGGCTGTTCCTGAACATCTTCCGACCCACCATGAGTCCGGCAACAGCATCCTCGTTCAGACACATGGATAAATTCGCAAAGCTCACCATTGAAAATAAAAATACAGCGCATAAAGAAAATGGGCTTCAAATCGGATTTACGATGGAGGAGATGGCTGATCGTGTGGAGGGGCTTTTGAAAAGTATTGGCCTTGTAAAAGATTTTGCCTCTGTCATTTACGTGATCGGTCACGGATCCAGCAGCGTAAACAACCCGCACTTTGCAGCCTATGATTGTGGAGCGTGTTCCGGCCGGGCTGGTTCGGTCAACTCCAGAGTGGTATGCCATATGGCAAATCATCCCGGAGTGCGTGAAATTCTAAAATCCCGTGGACTGGATATTCCTTCCACAACGCAATTTGTAGGTGGGCTACATGACACTACGCGGGACGAGATCGTGTTCTTCGATGAACATTCTCTTACGCACCAAAATCTGGAACGCCATAATAAAAATGAGGTGGTCTTTGCCAATGCACTCGACTATAACGCTAAAGAACGATCCAGAAGGTTCGACTCCATTAACACCAAACTGGATGCTGAGAAAATTCACAATAAAATTTTAATACGATCAGTCTCATTATTCGAACCACGTCCTGAGCTTAACCACGCTACTAATACCCTTTGTATCGTTGGGAGAAGATCACTAACCAAGAATTTATTTTTAGATAGGCGCTCTTTTCTGAACTCTTACGATCACTCCATTGATCCAGAAGGAGATCTTCTGTTAAAAGTAATGAAACCGCTCGGGCCTGTATGTGGTGGCATTAACCTGGAATATTTTTTCTCCAGGGTTGATGTTCAAAAATTAGGTGCAGGATCAAAACTTCCTCATAACGTGATGGGGTTATTTGGCGTAGCCAATGGCATTGATGGAGATTTAAGACCGGGGCTCCCCTATCAGATGACTGAAGTCCATGATCCTATTCGACTACTGATCATCGTAGAGCATTTTCCAGAAATAGTACTACATGTCATTCAACGCGAATCAGAAACGTATGAATGGTTTATCAACGATTGGGTGAAGTTAGTGGCAATAAATCCAAACACACGCGAACTCTTCTACTTCAGCAATGGAAAGTTTGTGAAGCATCAACCTTTGGTGCAACATATTGAACTCGCTGAAGACCTCAATTCAATTTTAGAGGCTACCAAAGAAAATCTTCCAGTTTACCAACTTTCGTAAGCACCATGACCTTGATTATTCATTTTTTCATTCTTCTTCCGCTTCTAGGTTTTGGCATTAGTTTACTTATTCCTGTAAAAGAGGAAAATCTCCTTTCGCGCTCTGCCTTTTTTATCGTGGGTCTCCATATGCTTGCCGCGCAAGGTTTTATTGGGTATTGGTTGTTTCAAGGTCAACCCACGGTGGATATTAAAGACTTTGTCGTATTCCAATCCAGCCACTACGAGTTCTTCATCGACTTTAGCTTTGATAAAGTAACGGCCGTTTTTCTTTTTGTTGGTTCATTGCTAACATTTTTGATTACCACCTATAGCCGATATTACCTCCATCGGGAAGATGGCTACAGGCGATTCTTCAATGCCCTGCTTGCCTTTTACTTTGGCTATATCATTGTCATCTTTTCAGGAAATCTGGAAACTCTCTTTATCGGATGGGAGATTCTCGGAATATCCTCTTTTCTGCTCATTGCATTTTATCGCAACCGGTATTTGCCGGTAAAAAATGCTGTGAAAATTTTCTCCATCTACCGGGTTGGAGATGTAGGCTTAATTCTTGCCATGTGGATGAGTCACCACCTGTGGCATGAAAACATAACGTTTTTAAAACTAAGCAACTATGAGTTAGTCAGCTCACAACTTCAGTCCCACTCGATGATAGGAGTTTTTATTTCACTCATGATTCTTCTTACAGCTGCCGCAAAGTCAGCCCAATTTCCATTTTCATCCTGGCTGCCCCGTGCCATGGAAGGCCCCACTCCTTCAAGCGCCATTTTTTATGGCGCACTTTCCGTTCACTTGGGGGTTTTTCTTTTACTCAAAACTTTTCCCTTCTGGGAACATCAGCTTTCGGTCCGCATTACCATTGGTGTGGTGGGGCTAATTACCACAATTATCACTACCGGCATTGCCCGAATACAATCCTCAGTAAAAAGTCAGATTGCCTATTCCTCCATTGCCCAGATCGGTTTGATTTTCATTGAAGTAGCAGCAGGGTTGGAGAGCCTGGCGCTATTCCATTTTGCTGGTAACGCATTCCTGAGAACGTACCAACTTTTAGTTTCTCCTTCGGTAGTCAGTTACCTCATCCGTGAACAATTCTATAATTTTTCACCTCACCAACGCTCTATTGAAGATTCATTTCCTAAGAAAATTGAATACACACTCTATATACTATGCATGAAAGAATGGAATCTGGATTCGTTCATGTATCGCTATTTATGGAACCCGTTAAAATGGACCGGGAAAAAACTTGATTTCCTTTCGGTTAGTCGTGCCGTACTATTCTTTATCCCGGTTTATCTATTAGGAATTTTTTGCTTGTATTTTGACGAAGCCATTCCGCAATCCGTGATGAATTATATGCCCATCGGAATTTCACTGATAGGTTTACTGATGGTGCTCAAGGCGTTTACCGAAAGAATTCATGCGCGCCTGAGTTGGACACTCATCATCATGAATCACTTCTGGGTTGCCCTATCGATTTCCTTTAACGAGAATTTTAACTTCGATCACACCCTCATTTACCTCAGTGGAATTGTTATCGCAGGACTCTTTGGATTTTTATGCCTCCATTGGGTAAAATCGAGGGAAGGAAGTGTTGATTTGAATCAGTTCCACGGCTACTCCTTAAAATATCCCCGGTTAGCTTTTATTTTTCTGTTAACCTGTCTGGGATTAACCGGCTTCCCCATCACGCCAACGTTTATTGGTGAGGATTTAATCTTCACCCATATCCATGAAGATCAATTGGTGCTTGCTTCATTTACCGCATTAAGTTTTATTCTTGATGGTCTTGCCGCCATCAGAATATTTGCCCGTGTCTTTCTTGGACCTCATGTTAAATCGATGTACGAAATGGCGTACCGGTCATCATGATATCCGCCCGTGCAATGCGGGTTTAGGGCATTGTATCGGGAACACGCGCAGCGGGAGGTTGATCTGTTTTTCAGTCAACCTCCTTTTTTTATCTTTAGGAAAGAACAAGCCACCAAATGGAATTATACTACTCATTTTCAATTCTCATTGTATTAGCGGCTCTTTTCTCTTACCTCAACTTACGGTTTCTCAAGCTTCCCTCCACCATCGGAATCATGTTGCTGGCCATGATCACCTCCATTGCCATGGTGGCGATAGGAAGATCTTACCCGGAATTACTCACCCGATTCTCTGGCATTTTTGAAAGCGTGAATTTTACGGAGGTGCTCATGGGCGCCATGCTTAACTTCTTGTTGTTTGCCGGAGCCATCCACATCAGCATGCATGATTTGAGGAAGCAACGTATTCCCATTATCATTTTTTCTACGCTGGGTGTAATCATCTCAACGGTTTTAGTGGGTGTGTTCATGTACTATGTGTTTATGTTTTTCACCATCAACGTTCCATTCATACAGTGCCTGATGTTTGGAGCATTGATCTCTCCTACCGATCCAATCGCTGCCATTAGTTTTCTAAAAAAAGCAGGCATCCGAAAATCGCTTGAAATAAAAGTTTCCGGTGAATCGCTCTTTAATGATGGGGTCTCTGTTCTACTTTTCTCATTGCTGCTGCAACTGTCACAGGGCACTGAAGTAGATTTAACGTTCAAGCACATTACCGGTTTGTTTGTGCAGGAAACCGGAGGCGGACTTTTCATGGGGCTTGTGTTCGGATATCTGGGTTCGCGTGGCATTCGAAAAATTAACGACTACAATGTAACCGTCATGATTACACTGGCCATCGTCATGGGTGGATACCTCGTGGCACGCTATCTCCATATTTCAAGTCCGCTGATGATGGTTGCTGCAGGCCTTGTCATTGGAAACTACGGCAAAGCCACCGCCATGTCCGCGGCCGATAAAGATTACCTGGACAAATTCTGGGAACTGATTGATGAAATTTTAAATGCGATGCTCTTCCTGATCATCGGCTTTGAATTAATGTTAATTCCTGATCTGCAGCAATATTGGAAGATCGGACTGATTGCCATTGCCATTGTATTGTTAGCAAGGTTTTTTTCCCTCTGGTTACCGATTCGGTTTATTCCGCGTATCGGAAGGTTTGACCGAAAAACAATTACCATTATGGTGTGGGGAGGTTTGCGCGGTGGGGTTTCTGTTGCCCTCGCGCTTACCATTGATGATCATCTTCATCAGCACCTGTTTATTTCCATTACGTATTATGTGGTTGTATTCTCAATTTTAGTGCAGGGATTAACGATAGGGAAACTGGCCGCTATGCAACGATCGAAAGCCTAACAACAAACTTTTGCTAATTATTTATTTTAGCTTTGTTCCAAGCTAACTATTATGCTAAACCTGAAAGAAATTTTCTCCGTTACCCTGATCCTGTTTTCAGTGATTGATATCATCGGATCAATTCCCTTTATCATCATTATTAAAAAACGTGAGGGACGGATACATGCTGAAAAAGCCACCATTATTTCAGCCGTACTCATGGTAGGTTTTCTTTTTCTCGGGCAATCCATTTTAAAACTTTTCGGGCTTGATGTAGCTTCCTTCGCGGTAGCGGGGGCCATCGTCATTTTTATTGTCGCTATGGAAATGATTTTAGGGATTACCTTAATCAAAGATGACCCCGACTCACACGGATCAGGTTCGGTTGTTCCCCTTGCCTTCCCCTTAATTGCGGGTGCCGGAACATTAACCACCATACTTTCGCTACGTGCTGTATATACTGAAGCCAACATCTTAGTGGGCATGTTATTAAATCTGATTTTCGTTTACCTCGTACTCCGATCTTCCTCATGGCTGGAACGTAAACTAGGTAAGTCGGTATTTGCCGTATTACGAAGAGTATTTGGCGTAATTCTTCTCGCCATTGCCGTGAAAATTTTCAAAGACAACGTGAGCTTCTAGCCTAATGATTAAGATCTATACCGATGGTGCCGCACAAGGCAATCCGGGCCCAGGTGGATATGGGACAATCCTCAAATTTAATGGCCATGAAAAAGAACTATCACAGGGATTTCGGCTAACCACGAATAACCGCATGGAATTATTGGCCGTTATCGCTGGATTAGAAGCCATAAAAAAAACCGGAATCTCTGTGAGCATCTACTCCGATTCAAAGTATGTGGTGGAGGCGGTGGAGCAAGGGTGGATATGGAACTGGGAGAAAAAAGATTTTAAGAAAAAAGCCAACTCCGACTTATGGAAGCGGTATATCCCATTGCACAAAAAATTCAAGCCAAAATTTAACTGGATAAAGGGGCATGCAGGACACCCTGAAAATGAACGGTGCGATCAATTGGCGGTGCAAGCAGCCTCTGGATACAACCTAACTGTTGACCACTGGTACGAAGAGAATAAAGACTCAGAGTAATCTACCTGTGGTAGTTTTGAATATATCAACACTCCAGATGCTCAAAAATGGTAATGTTATCAGGTAAGATAACGTTATCCTCCAGTCAGAAAAAATAACTTGAACCATGCTACTCTGCAACAAATAAAAAAGCGGTGCGATCACCATTCCAAGTCCAACTTTTAGTGAACCCTGAAATTCAAGGGTGACATATTTCTTGAGAATCCATTTTATCAATGCATAGGGCAAAATGTTATTAATCCACACATAGAGATGAAGTGGAAATGTTATGGCTAACAGAAAATAGTTTTTGGATTTAGGAGTATTGACTCTTTTTGGATTTACACTCCATTCGGCTATAATTTTCTGATCATGCCGTAGCTGATCCATGAGATCATCCTTTATCCTGTTATTTCGCAAGTAGCTTTCGATCGCCTCATACTCTTCATGTTCAATGTGCAACATGAGCGGTATTAGTTCTTCTCTGGTTTTAGCTAAAAGTGTATCATAAAACTCACGCTCCGGTAAGGACTGGTAGGCCGCATCAATGGGTATCGCCTTCCCATAGTTCAATAATACCCTTGACCTAAAATTATAATAATGATCGTACTGGACACCCACCGGTACAATATAAAGTGGAGTCTTCCAATCACTCTCCTGTTGCACGGTCAGGGCGATTCTGGCAAATCCCTTTTGAAGGGAGCGCAGTCTATAGCGCATATCCTGATCTCCTTCACCAAAAATAAGAATGGACTTTCGGTCCTTCAACAGGTCAACACATTGCCTGATAGTGGCATCATTATTTCTCAACCCTTTTACACCATCGCGAAAGCGATATACCGGCATCATGTGAAAGGCACGAAAAATAGCACGGGCTATTTTACTCTTGAACACCCCGGCACGCGTCAAAAACCAAGGCTCATCACTTGTACTACAGGCTACTAATATGGCATCTTGAAATGCATTCTGGTGGTTCACCACAAAAATAATAGCCGCATTTTTTGGAATATTGTCTTCACCATGTACCTGCCACTTCCTGAAAAATAACCGTAGCGACAGTTTCACATAACTTCTGGGGATTTTATAAAAAAGAAAGTTGTACAGGCTCTGCATCATGCTATCTCCCTTTCCATAAGTGCTATTCCCATCTCTCCTAATTCTTTTAATATAGGATCATACATTTCCTGTATCACCGGAATGACAACCCCTCTGCTTGTAATCTTATCTTGCAAAATAAGCTTGGCAGCAATTCCCAACGGTAGTCCAACCGTCTTCGCCATAGCGGTGTAGGTTGCATCATCGCCTGTCGATACCAGGGAAGCCTGGATCTCTTTTTTCTGATCATGAAGTATAAACACAAACCGATGCCACATTACAATCTGATCTTTATCTTCCGACTTTAACTTCCACTTTTTATTCAGGATGTGTTCCAATACCTGGGCAGGGGTTCCCTCTTTTAACCCAATCAATTCACGATCAAAGAAACCTGACCACCGCAAGCGTTGCATCTCAGGTCCGTTGGGCTGGATCTTAAAAGCTAAACATAATTTTTCTTCCACCATCAATTGTGAATCATAGTTGAGGAAAGCATTTATAAAATCCCGATGCGTCAGGCGTTCAACGCCCTCCATCGCAAAGGAATCGTCACAACAACCTAACTGCACGAGCACATCCCAGGCGGCACAATACCCTTTGTTGCGAAGCGTGCCCCGCAGCATACTTTGAATTCCCTGCAATCCGTAGGTATCCAAATACTTCAACGAATCACGGTTGGGGTACCCCTCAAATTCACCAAGGCCCGGTACCGTTACGGGTGTAATCCTCTTAAAAAGTTGGTGATAGGGAATATACTTGTATTGACCTTCCTGTAAAAACTTTGCCGTTCCCTGTCCTGCCATCACTACGTTTCGCGGATTCCAGGTAAACTTATACCGCCATGGATTTTCCGGAGCGGTTTCAGGAGAAATTAAACCACCGGTAAAACTGTCGAATGAAATCAGCTTTCCTCCCTGTGCTTTAATTTTATGGATCACTTGCATCGCACTCATGTGATCAATGCCGGGATCAAGTCCACACTCATTAACGAATATCAAATTCTTGGCTACAGCTTCACCATGAAACTCCTGCATTTCTTTTGAAACATAACTGGCGGTAAGCAAGTGTTTATGATTTTGTAAACAATGTTTTGCCACCAGTGGATGTAGGTGAGCGGGTAATAAGGAAATCACCACATCAACCGACTTGATGATGGCTTCACTATTTTGCTCTTGCTGGATATCAAACACCAGGGCCTGACCACGGGTAGAGCCCCCAATGCGTTGCCGGGCTGCATCCTCCGAAACATCGCCCACCAAAATTTTCCACGAATGAACCGCGGCCTGTTGCAGCAAGTAGGTTATTAGAGCCGAGGAAGAACGGCCAGCACCCAATACAAGAATCGTTTTCATAATAATTTAAGCCTTGGCAAAGTACCCAAATGCTGCCTAAAGTAGAATTACCGTTTTGAAAATTTTTAACTTACAATCCTTACCTTTCAACTATGGAAGGAGCCATGCTCATTCAAAATTCAATTCAAAGGCAAGAGTTGAATATCTGCTAAGACATAACTTTACACAGATGAAAGACTTTACCATTCTCCCCCACTTTGATGATCTGGATACGGAGTCAAAGTACCTTGCACACAAGGCCAAAGATGCCACCGCGCACGCCCACGCACCCTATTCAAAGTTTCATGTTGGGGCAGCTATTTTACTGGAGGACGGAACGGTTGTCACCGGGTTCAACTATGAAAATGCTGCACTTCCTGCAGGCATGTGTGCCGAGCGGGTTGCCTTGTACGCAGCGGCCTCACAACATCCGGGCAAAAGAATTACCAAGATGGTGATTGTAGCGAAACGAAAAGGAGGTAAAGAATTAGTTCCGGCAACCTCCTGTGGCTCCTGCCGCCAGGTGATGCTCGAATTTGAAGGCAATCAGGAGAAACCCTTTGAGGTAGTTATGCAAAATAATGACCATCAATGGTTAAAGGTCAGTTCGGCTGCCGCACTGCTGCCCTACAATTACACAAAAGAAAACATGGAGCACATTACAAAAAAATGACGGTGGTGATCTTCTAAATTTTAAAAAGGAGCAAATTTTTAGTTTACTTGGGGCATGAATTTTTTCAGGAATCGATCACTAAAACAACTTTCCATCCTTCTTGCCACAGGGTTTCTGGTTGTTTTGGTTTTAGAGGTTTTATGGATGTCCAGAAAATTCGAACAGGTGGAGACTGTTCAGTATCAGATTGATTTTACAAGAAGTCTCCAATTGAATAATCAGCGGCTGGCCATGCTGGTGAATGAGGCCCAACAAAAAAATATTTCGTCTCCCGAACTTCTTTCCCTTATCCAACAACAAGATTTTCAACTTCAACTATTGGAAAAAGGTGGTCGAATGCCCGGTACGACTGCCTTTTTACCTTCCCTGCAACGCCTTCCTTCCCTGACTTACGCCAACCTTAAAGGGTTGTGGGAAACCTATAAAAAGCAAGTACTTGAATTAAATAGTCAGGCTTTTCAAAATACACAGGTACTTGATCAGGCGCAATCACAATCGGTGTTGGTAACCGATTGGTATGGCAGGCTATTGATTGATTTATATGATGAGGCAACCCGGTTGAGAAGTTCACTTTCTTATTTATGGATTGCCATTTTAGTTCTAGATAGTTTATTGTTGGGTCTGCTGACCTTTGCGTTTAATCGTTTCGTGCTCTCTCCTATTAAGTTAGTAGAAGGTAACACCGCTCAGCATAATCACACACAGGGTTTACAGCAAAATGAAATTGGAAAACTTGCCACTCAGATTAACGATGTGATTGAACAACTTCGTGATGCTACTGATTTTGTGAAAGGCATTGGCGAGGGGAAGCTTGACATGGACTATAAAGCTGAGCTTGATGCGGAGTACACCGCTGGTAAAAATAAACTGGCGGACGAATTGATCTCCATGCAAAGCAAGCTCAAAGCCGTTAATACCGAGGAGCAAAGACGGCAGTGGGCTAATGAAGGGTTAACCAAGTTTGTGGATATACTTCGCAATGCGAATGATAATGTGCAGGTACTGGGAGATAAGATAATTTCAACACTGGTACAGTATACAGGCTCCAACCAGGGCGCCCTCTATGTCTTGAATGATGATGATGAACATAACACCTTTCTCGAATTAGTTTCTCTGTTTGCCTTCAACATCAAAAAATTTGAAAAACAACGCTTAAAATTGGGAGAAGGAATACTGGGACAAACCTTTTTGGAAAAAGAAACAACCTATCTTACCAACATACCGGAAGATTATGTACGCATTACTTCCGGACTTGGAGATTCAAATCCTACATCCATCCTGATGGTTCCTCTAAAGGTTGATAAAGAAGTGTACGGAATTGTGGAGCTGGCATCCTTCAGGGAATTTGAATCACATGAAATTAGCTTTGTAGAAAAACTTGGAGAAACCATTGCTTCTACCCTGTCCTCCGTAAAAAACAATCAAAAAAACAGAAGACTGCTCGAACAATTTCAAGAACAAACCGAGGAGATGCGCGCCCAGGAAGAGGAGATGCGGCAAAACATGGAGGAGCTTACCGCTACCCAGGAGGGAATGAATAGATTATTAAAAGAAGCACAGGATAAGGAAACCTACCTCAATAATCTGATGGATGGCACCACCGATGCTATTGTGGCTATTGATCGTGACTATAAAGTTGTGTTGCGTAATAACGCTCCTCTTTTCGATCAGTTAATCGCCTCTGGGGTAAATTACGATAAAGGATACAATGTGCTGGGCATGTTCAAGCAAGAGGAGTATAATCACCACAAAAGTATTTACGACAAGGCCTTTGCCGGTGAGCGGGTTGAAGTAACCAAAGAGTACTTCGGCCAGAAATACTCCATCTCCTATAATCCCCTCCGTTCCAGCCAGGGAGAAGTCATTGGTGTTTCCATTTTTGCCCACAATGAGGACGATTTAGATACCCTTAAAAATCAACTTACTGAACGAGACAATAAAATAAAGGCGCTTCAGGAAGCACTCCAACAAAAAGGAAGTGGTTCGGGCGACTGGAGTTTCGCAGAAGAAATGGAGAAAACCTTCCGAATTCAGCTTGAAGCGGTCAAAATCACACAGGAGGAACTTCAGGCCAAACGCTCCAAATAATCTTAAATTAATCTTTAAAAGGTTTTTAAAAGCCTTTTTTTCAGCTAATTAGCACCAAATCGTTAATTTCATTCCCGCCTAATGCCCTGGTAGCAAAAGGCTGGAGGGCTGGCTTCCTCTGCTATTCAACACGTGTAATGTTTTATACTGAAATACGCATAGCCCTTACGGGAAGTAAATTAATTTTGGAACCCTTAACAGGACAAAAAAGAGCCCATGCAGGATATTGATATTGCCGACCTTAAGCGGATAGCAGAGCTTATTTACCAGAAGCACAGTTATGACTTCCGGAATTATGCCATGTCATCCTTTAAGCGAAGGGTTTTACGGATCATTGAACTCAAAAAGCTTACCGTAGAAACCCTGATCAAAAAACTTACCGATTCCCCTGCCTTTATTCATGAATTCCTCGATGAGCTTACCGTCAATGTAACTGAGATGTTTCGCGACCCCAGCTTTTGGAGGGTTATGCGGGAGGAGGTAATTCCGGCCATTTTGCTCAATCATAAGCAGTTTAAAATATGGCATGCCGGGTGTTCTTCCGGAGAAGAGGTTCTCTCCATGGCCATCTTATTAAAAGAGATGGGTATCTGGCAGGATGTACAACTTTTTGCCACTGATTTGGATACAAATATTTTAGAACGTGCTAAAGCGGCCACCTACCCCATAAAAAATATGGAGTTGAACGAAAAGAATTACATCCGCTTTCAGGGTACCAGCTCGATTAAGAATTATTATAAGGAAGAAAACGGAATGGCCGTTTTCAATAAGGAGTTATTGGCCAACGTAACCTTCCGCAAGCATGACCTGGTGTTGGGGGAAGTATTCAACAAGTTTGACCTCGTGCTGTGTCGTAATGTGATGATTTATTTTAATCAAACACTACAGAACGAAGTCCTCAAGAAATTTCATGAAGGCTTATTTAAATATGGCTATCTGGCTATCGGCTCAAAGGAATCTTTGATCTGGTGCGATTACGCCAACCGCTTCATCGTAGTGAACAATGAAGAAAAAATTTATAAGAAAATAAAGGACTAGGAAGCTGCTATCGGCTCATGACTAAAATCAACTTAAATAACAGCTACAAAGCCGTTGTTATTGGCGGATCAGCAGGCAGCTTCCAGGGGATCGTGAGAATCCTTTCGCAGTTGCCGAAAGGATTTCCGCTGCCCATTATTATGGCGTTGCATCGGTTGAAGCATGTACGCCATGGGTTTGTGGAAGCATTGTCGTTAAAAAGTGTAGTACAAGTGACGGAACCAAACGATAAAGAACCAATAAAAAAAGGTGGAGTATACCTCGCACCGGCCAACTATCATTTGTCTGTTGAGTTAGGAAATAATTTTTCTCTCTCTACAGAAGAAATGGTGAATAACTCCAGACCGGCCATCGATATTACCTTGAGTACTTGCGCGTATGTGTATAAAGACAAACTGATTGGAATACTCTTATCAGGCGCAAACCGGGATGGTGCATTAGGTATGAAACACATTAAAGATCGCGGAGGGCTGACCATTGTTCAGGAGCCTTCTGAATGCATGATTGAAACGATGCCGAAAGCCGCATTAGCAGTTACCACCATCGATCATGTTCTTAAGGTTGATGAGATTATAGAATTTTTTAAAGATTTAGATAAGCAATACCGATGATCAAGGCATTTAAAGATTCACACAAAATTAATTTAATTCTCGCGGTGCTTTTCCTGCTGGGAATTGCCATATCCGCTTATGCTTTATACAGGTTACCGTACAACCTTATGGTCCCCTATGATTTTCAATCCGTGTTCACGAATGTCTATTTGATTATTGGGTTGACCTTACTCATTGGGGCAGTGGCGGTAACCCAGGCGTTGCGCTATAAAAAAGAATTGGTAGTGTACCGGGACAGAGAAAATGACATAAGTCAGGCTGACAAAGATGCCGCAGAAGACAAAAAGAATATCGTAAGTGCAGAAAGCGTAAAGGCAGCCCTTCGCTCAGCGAAAAGCAAAAATGATATTTTACTGAATGGGCTCCAGTCTGTTTGTAAACAACTCGATGCCGGCCAGGGTGCCGCATATTTGGTGCACCAGGAAAATGATACACGGTTCGTAGAGTTGGCATCGGGATTTGCTTTGACCGTAAATGAAAACTCAACAACACGCTACAATTTTGGTGAGGGATTAATCGGTCAGGCAGCAGCCAGTGGTCAGTTGTTGTACCTGGATGAAGTACCCGAAGGCTATATTAAAATCATTTCAGGATTAGGAAGTGCTTCTCCAAGGTATTTGGTAATTGCACCGGTGAAGCATAATGACCAGGTATTGGGTGTTTTGGAAATTGCATCGTTTGCTCCCTTTAATGCCGAGCAAAGAAAATTTGTGGAACAGGGCGCTCAACTGATCGCTGAAAAATTATCGAACTAACGAACTCAACGGGCGAATACGCTATGATGAAAGGAATTAAGATAAGTACAAAAATCTCGATATTGGTTATCCTGGTTTCGCTGGTGGCGGTGGGAGCTATTAGCTTTTTTACCTATGACTTTAATTTAAAAACTAACCGGGAAAAAATTACCAATAACCTAAGTGTCATCACAGAAAACCGTGCGGCTCAAATCAATACCTACTTTGATAAAGTATCCTATGCCATTTCCTTCCTGCAAAAATCGCAGGAAATTAAAGGTGATAGCAGCGCAGCTTCCACACCTCCGGCTGATGATTTTGGTGCACTTTTCGATATGGGTGGTGGCGAGGCAACCGATTCTACGTCTGAAGAATCAACCTCAACACCTTTAGGGGATTTTCTAAATACTCAAAAAGACGCTTTTGGTTTTGAACACATCTATATTACTTCCTCCACCGGAGCAATTGCTGCCTCTACCGATACCAAATTCAAGAGCGGCAATTTTCCTGATCCTGACGGTACAAGTTTCGAAAGCGGACTGAAAGGGATTCACTTCAGCGCGGTATTCAAAGACAATGCAAATTATTTTGTTTATGTGCTAGCTCCGCTGGATGGCGGTCAACTCCTTATTTCAAAACTCAAGTTGAATGATCTGTACAAATCGTTGCAGGATTATAAAGGCCTTGGAAAATCAGGAGAAGTAATTTTAGCGAAACAAGATCCTTTCTCTAAAAAAATTATTCTCGCCAGTCCGTTGCGAGGAGAGCCTAATGCCGCCATTAAATTATTGGAGGCTGAGAATCCTGCTGTTTCCGGTTTTAAGAAAGCATTTGATGGGAAAGACGGAACCGGAACTGCTTCTGACTACCGGAACACAAAAACCCTTCAGGTATGGAAAAGATTGGCAAATCCTGAGTGGGCGTTGGTGGGGAAAATTGACCAGGAAGAAGCGGACGGTCAGGCCACTGGTCTCACAAAAATATTTGTTTACGCTGGCCTTTGCATTGTAGCATTAGCCACACTTCTCTCCATGACCCTGGCTCGCTCGCTCACACGACCGCTTCACTCTATGCGCAACACCCTGGGTATGGTGGCGGATGGTGTTCTTCCCGAACACATCGATACCATGAGCAGCGATGAATTCGGGCAAATGGCAGGAAAGGTGAACGACCTCGTCCACGCGCTGAAGAACAATGCTCAATTCGCCCAGCGTATTGGTGAGGGTAAATACGATACAGCGTTCAAGCCGGCCAGTGATAATGATTTATTAGGTATGTCGCTCATCAACATGCGTAACAACCTGATTGAAAATGAACGCAGGGATAAAGAACGTAACTGGATTGTGCGTGGTGTAGCGGAGATTAGTGAGATTCTTAGAATGCATGACACCCTTGACACGCTTGGTGAAGATATTATCAAATTCATACTTGAAAAAATTGGAGCGATTCAAGGTGCCTTTTATGTAGTGAATGATGAGGATAGCAAGAATAAGATTGTGGAGATGAGGGCAAGTTATGCCTACGGCCGAAAGAAATATTTACAATCGAAATTCAAATTTGCTGAGGGGCTGGTGGGACAGTCGGCCATCGGCAAAGACACTATTCTCCGCACTGAAATCCCTGACGATTACGTAACCGTGACATCGGGTATCTTAGGCGAACAACGACCTACCTGTGTACTCATTGTTCCCCTGATCACCAATGAAGAAGTTTTCGGTGTGTTGGAGTTTGCCGGATTTAAAAAATTCGATCCTTCACAGGTAAAATTTGTTGAAGAGCTTAGCTTAATTCTGGCCCGTACTATTTTCAACATCAAGGTAAATGAGCGTACGCGCCAATTGCTGCAGGAATCGCAGGAGATGAGTGCCGAGCTGAAAGAAAAGCAGGAAGTGTTACGGCAGAATGCGGAAGAGATGCAGGCTACCCAAGAAGAGCTAACCCGCACCAATCAACGGCTCGAAGATCAAATTGAAGAAGTAAACCGCACGCAGAAGCGGATGCAGTTATTGCTGGAAAACGCTTCAGAAGTTATCACCATCTACGAAGAGGATGAAACCATACGATACATCTCCCCCTCCGTAGAAACCATTTTGGGTTACGTTCAAAAGGACATGATCAATACACGCGATCATGAAAATGTACATCCTGATTATCGCGAAGTATTCCAGGATCTCTTCCAAAAAATGCGTGAAAATCCAGATGAAAAAGTAACGGTTCAGTTTGAATACAAGACAAAATACAGCGGGTACATCTGGATTGAAGCCACGGGAACGAATTGCATGTCAAACCCTGCGATCCATGGATATATTCTGAACTCGCGCGACATCACTGAAAAGCGAAGAGCAGAGCAAGAGCAACGCATGCGCAGTAAGATGCAGGCGTTGTCAGAAAACTCGCCTGATTTGATTACCCGTCTGGAACAGGATGCTATTTCATACATCAACCCTGTGATTCAAGAGTTTACCGGTAAAGCTCCAGCATTCTTCTTAAATAAAAATGTAAAAGAGGTTGAATTGGATGCTTCAATTTTGGAAGGCTGGCTTCGCATCGTAGAAGAAGTAAATAAATCAAACAACACGGTGGCCACCGAAATGGATTTCCCGACTGACATGGGCAAGCGGGTAATGCAGGTGAACGCCATTCCGGAATACGATGAGAATGAAAAGATAGAATCCGTGCTGGTGGTGTCGCACGATATCACTGAACGCAAGTTGATTGAACTTGAAATCCAAAATAAGAACAAGAAGATCACGGAAAGTATTAACTACGCCAAGCGCATCCAGAACGCTATTCTTCCCAACAACAGGGTAATTAATAAAGCCTTACCGGATTCTTTTATTCTCTACAAACCGAAGGATGTGGTGAGTGGTGACTTCCCGTGGTACATGCAGGTAAAAGATGATATTTATATCGCTGCCGTAGACTGTACCGGTCACGGTGTTCCGGGAGCTTTGCTATCGCTGATCGGATACTTCTTGCTAAATGACATTGTTCGCAGCCGCAAGATTACAGAACCGGGTATCATTCTCGACTTATTGGACGAGGGCGTAACGTCAACTCTCCGTCAGGATGAGGATGCCACCACGAAAGATGGTATGGATATCGCCCTGTGTAAGATCAATACCCAGACACGCGAGATTGAGTATGCCGGTGCCCACCGTCCGTTGTATATCATGAAGAACGGTGTTATGGAAGAGATCAAAGGGAACAAATTCCCAATCGGTGGAGGTATTTTCAAGAATCAAACAAACTTTACCAACACCAAGGTAGTCCTTGGAAAAGGTGATTCCATATACTTCAGCTCCGATGGATTTCCCGACCAATTTGGTGGCCCGGAAGTACGTAAGTTTGGACCGAAAAAAGTCAGAGAAATCATTGATAGAGTACATAAATTGCCGATGCATGAGGTTTCCTCAATCTTTGATCATGAGTGGGAAACGTGGCGCGGTGAGCACAAGCAAACGGATGACGTTTTGCTAATTGGAATCAAGTTTTAATATAGCATAAACAGTGTTTTTGATACAAAACTTAATAAATTAGACAACTCAAAACAGTTACACATGAATTATATCTATGACCTGCATCGCACCATGATGTCGCAGAATTTGATTCTGGTGTACCAGGGTGATTTTACCCAGGAAACAACCAAATCCATTCTCACCATGGCCGAACGAAACCTTGACTCTTCGGGTGAAGAATCAAACATCAAACGCAAGGTGTTCAATGTGATGGTCGAGTCGCTCCAGAATATCGTGAAGCATAGCGATGAACTGGTGGATGGTGAAACGCGCAGTCATGCTGCCATCTTCCTGATTGGACGTGAAGCAAATCGATATTCTATTATGTCAGGTAATCCTATCCGCAAATCAAATGTTGAAGGTTTACAAAAAAGCCTTGACCGCATCAATGGTCTTGATAAAGATGGACTGAAAGAACTCTACAAAGAGATCATTAAAAATACCACCATCTCCGATAAAGGTGGCGCAGGTCTTGGCTTTGTGGATATGGCCCGAAAGTCAGGATCAAGATTGGAATTCTCGTTCCCCGAGATGAATGCAGACTACTGCTTCTTCTGCCTGAAGGTTAACGTACCGCGTGAAAGTGAAAATTAATGTTGAACACAATTTAAGATACAATCATGGAAATTTTAAATCTCGAAGGAACTGAAGATACCCCGAAAATAATTCTGGACAAGAAAAACGGAATCTTTGAAATATCTGGTCGCTCACTCCCGGAAGACTCTGCAGAGTTTTACAGACCGGTGCTGGAGTGGATTGGAGGCTATGCCAAAGAGCCTAATGGCTCAACCGAGTTTGTTTTTAAACTTGAGTATTTCAACACTGCCTCTTCTAAACTTATTCTGGATGTACTTTCTGCACTGGAGGATATTCAGAACATGAAAATCATGTGGTATTACCACGAGGATGATGAAGACATGGAAGAAGCCGGTCAGGAATTCTCAGAACTTGTAGAAATACCATTCGAATTCAAAACATACTAGTCCCAGCGTATTAGGTTCAAGGTTCAAGATTCAGGATTATTTAATTTTGAACATTGAACCTTTAATTTTTTTAATCTTCTAAAGAATGAGTGAGGAAATACTCAAAGCACTAACACAACTTTTTGCCATCATCACGAAACAGGATGGCGGTGTGTCTGAAAATGAGCGTCAGTTTGTTATCAACTTTTTTCAGACAGAACTTGATCAAGACTCCCTGAAAGAATACGTAGACCTGTACGACCAGTTTTCCGGCTATGGTAAAGCTGAAGAAGAAGGGAAAAGTAAACTCACTTCTGTAAAAGACTCGGTTAAAACGCTGGGTATTTGTAAAAAGATCAATAAAACTCTTACCCAGAAACAAAAGACGGTTGTACTCATCAAGTTATTGGAATTGGTGGGGTCTGACAAAAACTTTACGCATCAACGGATGGAGATCATTACGACTGTCTCTACCGTATTTAATATTCAAAAAGAAGAAAATACACTTATTGAAAGCTTTGTGGTTTCGGAAGAACCCAAATCGCTCAACTTCAAGGATATTTTACTGGCAAATAATGAAGAACATGCCGAAGAAGGTAAGCTTTATAAGCATGCCCATATTCATATTGAAGGTGCATTGATTTTCATGCGCGTTCGCAGCGTAGACATGTTCTTTGTCAAATATATTGGTGAAGAACTAAACATGCTCAATGGATTCACCATGCAGCGAAACAGGGTGTACCTGTTCTCTCATGGTAGCACCATTAAAACCCAGGCAGGGGATGCCTTGTATTATAGCGACCTTGTACGGGATTACAACGAAGAGATTAAGACGACCAAACTCTCGTTCAACGCTAATATTAAAGAGTTTAAGTTTCCGAATGGAGCCATCGGCCTGCGCGATGTATTGGTATCCGAAGGTCCCGGGAAATTAATCGGAATCATGGGCGCCAGCGGTGCCGGTAAAACCACCTTACTACATGTAATGGCTGGTTTAGGGCAACCCAGCCAGGGAAATGTGCTCATCAATGGATTTGATATCAATACCCACAAGGACAAAATACACGGAGTTATCGGGTATGTTTCTCAGGATGATTTATTGATTGAAGAGCTCACCGTATACGAAAACTTGTACTATAACGGTAAACTATGCTTTGCCAATTTTACTGAAGAACAATTGGATAAGCGGGTAATGGAGGTGCTGGAGAATCTTGGACTGGATCAACGTAAAGATTTGAAAGTGGGCAGCGTGTTGGATAAAACCATCAGCGGAGGTCAACGCAAACGACTGAACATTGCCCTTGAATTGATTCGCGAACCAGCCATCTTGTTTTTGGATGAACCCACTTCGGGACTTTCATCACGCGATTCAGAAAATGTAATTGACTTATTAAAAGAATTGTCCCTAAAGGGAAAATTGATTTTTGTGGTGATTCACCAACCATCCTCAGACATCTACAAGATGTTTGATAAGATGATTATTATGGATACCGGTGGATTTCCGGCTTACTATGGCCCTCCGGTGGAAGCCGTTACGTATTTTAAAAAATCCACGCATCAGGTGGATAGCAACAGAGGTCAATGCGAAACGTGTGGTAATGTAAATCCAGAACAAATCTTCAATATCATTGAAGCTAAAGTGGTAGACGAATACGGGCAACCCACCAACAAGAGAAAGATTACCCCTGTTCAATGGCACGACTGGTATAAAGAGCGATTTAAAATTCATCACGTTGAGGATGTAAAAGAAGCACCTCCACGTTCATTAAGCCTGCCGAGTAAAATCAAGCAAACCGTAATTTTTACCACACGGGATGTTCTTTCGAAATTAAGTAATAAGCAATACCTGCTCATCAACCTGTTGGAGGCTCCTTTACTCGCGCTCATTCTGACCTTTATTATTAAATACAAGAGCGCGCCCGGGGGTGCAGAGTATAGTTTTAGATTCAATGATAACCTCCCTGCTTTCTTATTGATGAGTATTATTGTTGCGCTTTTTATGGGCTTAACCGTGAGTGCCGAAGAAATTATTCGAGACCGAAAGATTTTAAAACGCGAATCATTTCTTAACCTAAGCTGGAACAGCTACTTACAATCGAAAATTATTATTCTCTTCTCGCTCTCCGCTATTCAGACGATGACCTTTGTGATTATTGGGAATTTAGTGCTCGAAATTGAATGGAAAATGCTACTGCCCTTTTGGTTTGTGCTGTTCACAACTTCCTGCATGGCCAATGTCATGGGGCTGAATATTTCCTCGGCTTTCAATTCTGCGGTAACGGTATACGTGATGATACCGCTGTTACTGATTCCACAAATGATCCTCAGTGGATTGCTTTTCAGTTTTGACAAGCTTAACAATATCATCAGCACAAAGGGTAAGGTACCTGTTGTTGCCGATATGATGGCCTCGCGCTGGGCATACGAAGCCCTGGCGGTATACCAATTCAAAAATAATTCATACGAAAAACCTTACTACGATTATGAGAAGGTTGAGTCACAAGCAGACTACAAATCTTCCTTCTTTGCTGACAAACTCACGGAAAAAAGAAAGTTTATCAGTGAAAATATTGGAACTAAGAATGACTCCATTAAACAACATATCGCGGGCGATCTTGAGCTAATTCGTACCAGTATTAAAGATGACTATTACAAAAAAGGGTTGGAGAAATTAAAAACTGAAAACCCCTGGACCATTCAAACCTATACACCTGCATTCAACAGTGATCTGGAAGATTACCTCGAAGCCTACAAGCAATTTTACCAGTCGATGTACAATAAAGCAGTGGCGGCTCGCGAAAAATTAATCTTTGACCTGGAGAATGAAAAAGGGAGTGATTATAAGGTATACGATTATAAAAATAAATATCACAATGAGAGTCTTGCCGACTTAGTAAAGAATGTTTCGGTGAAGACGCGTATACTTGAACACCAGGGCGAACTGATACAGCAAATCAATCCGGTATTTGCTGAACCAAAACCAAAAGGGCCACTTGATTACAGGACGCAGTTTTTTGCGCCTGGCAAGTACTTCCTGGGGTTGCGTTTCGATACGTACCTCTTCAATATTATGGTCATCTGGTTCAGCTCTGTGGTCTTCTACATAACCTTGTATTTTGAACTTCTTCGCAAGTTTGTAAACTTGTTTAGTAAGGTCAATTTACCCGGCACTGTAGCCCTTCCTAAGATGAATCTTAAGAAAAAGAAATAAGCGCATTCTTGTAATTTTTTGGTCAGGAATGCCGAATTTTTAACTTTGTAACGTCTAATTTTATAGCTATGAAACTGCTGAAATTAACATTGATCGTGGCGCTTTTAACCGCCTGTAGTTCAGGCAAGAAGGCCGATGAACAAGCTTTCATGGAAAGTCTGGATTCAACCCAAGCACAGGGTCCGACTATTTCAGAAGCCGTTATTGGCGACATTCTTCAGCAGATTCCCAGTCCGCTGGAAATCTCCGTATTACTAAAAGAGTCCGGTAAAAAATACAATGTGGGATACCTAAACTCTGCAGATAATCTTTCCAAGTATAACAGCAATTACAAGAAGGCGCTTAATCTGGGAATTTATGGAACTGATTTGGGATACACCAATATCTACGAACAAAATCAGGATGGGGTAAAGTACATGTCCACCATTAAAAGCCTGGCAGACGGCCTTAATATTGGTCAATTCTTTGATATTGAAACCATCGGAAGATTGGCCACCAACAGCAAAAATCTGGATTCTCTTTTGTTGATTACCACACAAAACTTCAACAATATCAATCACTATTTACAGACTCAAAGTCGCTCCAACCTTAGCGTACTCTTGTTAACCGGAGGTTGGCTCGAGGCCATGCATATTACGTGCAACGTGGCAGCCGCGGATCCTAATAACAAAGAATTACAGGAGAAAATCGGTGAGCAAAAGGTTATCCTGGAAAATATCATTTTGCTGCTTTCATTCTATAAAGAGAGCGATCAAAATATGGCATCATTGTTGACTGAGATGGAGGAGCTTAAAAAAGTGTTTGATCAGGTAAACATTACCTATACCTATAAAGAATCAACCTTTGAGGTTGTGGATGGCGTTATGGTGATAAAAGATAATAGCACCACCACCATTGATATTACTCCTGAAAATATCAACGAGATCAGGACAATTTCAAGTAACATTAGAAACAAGATTATTAGCTAAGATAACGGAGCCCTATGAAAAAGTTAACCTTTTTTGTTTTATCCATTTTCCTTCTGAGTGCCTCAGAAACTTTCGGCCAGTGCAATGCGGAAAACCTGAGCAATCAGTGTATTCCCAAACTTGCCACCGGATTTAACTTCTTAAAAAGTTATAAGATTGATGGCGCTGGAGGATCAAAAGACAAAGTGGAGTATTCTTATGTATTTACTAAAGGAACTCAGTACATGATTAACATCTGTGCACCCTCTCAACCTACGGATGGCATTATTGTAAGCCTGTACGATTCAAATCGGAATAAAGTGGCCTCCAGCAAAATCAATGGTCAATACATTGCCGCCATAGCGTACCCTTGTAACGCCACAGGCATCTATTACATACAATACACCTTTGACGGTTCAGCTACCTATTGTGGTGGAAGCGCCCTTGGCTTTAAGCGATAATTAGCGCTCAAGAATTTTTAAAGGCCTCTTCAAAATTTGGAGAGGCCTTTTTTATTTACTTTTGGTTATGCAGGAACTCCAGGTGACGTTCGATTTTCAAGCCCGCTATTTTAAACTGGGTGAAATCAATCGCCATACAAAAGCAGTGTGGTTCGTTTTGCACGGGTATGGCCAATTGGCTCAATATTTTCTTAAAAAGTTTAAGGCATTAACCGATCACGGGGTGTGTGTAATCGCTCCGGAAGGATTGTCGCGCTTCTATCTGGAAGATGCCGCCACCCGAAATCAAACCGGAAACACTCGCGTGGGAGCCACATGGATGACGCGTGAGAACCGGTTAATGGACATTGATAATTACCTGGCATTCCTCAATACAGTTTACGAGACTGAACTACAACATTACCCAGGTCTTCCGGTGACACTTCTGGGTTTTTCACAAGGCTCTGCTACGGCATCCCGGTGGATACTGAACAAGGGTGAAGCGTTTCAAAGACTTATTCTATGGGCTGGTATTTTTCCCAACGATATGGATTTTGAGAAAGGGAAAGCACTTCTAAAAACAAAGGAAGTATACCAGGTTTATGGAAGTCAGGATCCCTTTCTTACCCCAGAACGCCTTCAGGAGATGAAAACACTGGCTGAGAAAATTGGTGTAACCTCAAGCCCACTTGTTTTCGAAGGTGGGCATGAACTGCACGAACCTACACTGTTGAAACTTATTTAAAAACAGCCTTGCTATGTATTCTTTTTCACATGCACGCTACTGGCTTGAGCTGTGGGGAACACGGTGATATCGGCTAATACTACGTGAGCAGGTCTTGTGAGCGTAAATAAAATCAGGTCTGCTATATCTTCAGGTTTTAACGGATCATATCCTTTATACACGGTGGCTGCCCTTTCCACATCTCCTTTGAAGCGTACCAGCGAAAACTCGGTTTCCACTAAACCCGGATTGATCGAAGTAACTTTAATACTGTGTGCATTTAAGTCGATACGCATACCCCGTGTTAATGCATCCACCGCAAATTTGCTGGCACAATACACATTGCCATTGGGGTACACTTCCTTTCCGGCAATCGATCCAATATTGATAATATGACCGGAATTCTTTTGCACCATTGCGGGGATGACCTCCTTACACACGTACAACAACCCCTTCACGTTGATGTCCATCATGGCATCCCAGTCATCAACATTTCCAGTTTGGATGGGATCTAATCCATGGGCATTGCCTGCACAATTAATGAGTACGTCTATATTCTTCCATTCCTCCGGTAGTGATGCTATGGCCCGGTGAACATCATCCCTGTTCCGAACATCAAAGGATAAGATATGAACACGCGTTTGGCTGGATAATTTATTCTGCAAAGCTTCGAGGCGATCCTTCCTTCGACCACAAATTATTAGGTTAAACTTATTCGTTGCCAAAAGATTGGCTGTTGCTTCACCGATTCCGGAAGTAGCTCCGGTTATTAAAACGATTCGTGGCTGCATTATTGGAAAAGTAAATACACAGTTATGGTGTTGGTGTTGACGCGTCTCAGCGGATACCCAAATGGATTTTCTGTATTATCCAGCACATCGGATATCCCTCTGGAAAACCGGATCTCAGGAGAAAACTTGAATAATGGAAAGTATAAATCAAAACCCAAACCAGCCTCCAGGTTAAGTGTCAAAGTCTTCACCTCCAGGCTTGTTGTCGTATTCTCGATTTCTTTTTTGCCTGAGGCTTCAATCCCCGGCTTAATCCCTCCAATCATATACATGCGTACATTTCCCCTGCGCATCGACTTGTATTTTAACAGCAGTGGAAATTCTACCATGGTAGTCTCTACATTTTCATCGATAAACGTACCATCTGTATAATTGTAGCGCAGCCGATGCTCATAGAAAGCAACCTCGGGTGTCAATCGTAAATCCAGAAATTCAGTGAGTCGATAGTTTACAATAAACCCCAATGAAAAACCGGGCCTCCAATCCGGTACAATAGAATGCAGTGAATCGAGACTTGGAGAAACAATACTATCTGAATACTCAATCTGATAAGCCGTGGTATGCAAACCAATTAAAAACCCATAGGTCAGCTTACGCTCATCATAATTTGGATTGTTCCTCCGTGCCCATTTGTAGGATTGTGCATGAAGCGACCCTGCAGCCATCACACACCCCAGCAAAATTATTTTTGCGCGGTATAAATAGAGCTTATTCCGAAGGTTAACGGCTTGCATGTTGTGTTTTTATATCCAGTTGAACTGAGAATAGCCATAAAATCATCCCCATCCGGAAATGCTTCCACGGATTCAGGCAAATAGGTATAGGCTGCCTTATCACGGGAAATCCAACGACCGATTTTAGGTAAAATGGTTTTAAAATAAAAATTATAAAATTGCTTGAAGGGGAATCGTCTGGGCCGGGAGAACTCCAGCACAACCAAAATGGCCCCTGGCTTCATAACACGGTAAATCTCCAACAGCCCTTTCGATAGGTTTTCAAAGTTTCTCACTCCAAACCCAACGGTTACCGCATCAAAATTATTGTCTGAAAATGGCAAATTCTCTGAATCTCCACTCCGCATTTCAATAATGTTGCTCAAGCCCCGATCACTCATTTTCTTTCGCCCCACATCCAACATACCCTCCGAAATATCCACACCAATAATTTTTTCCGGATTCAAGGTCAATGCTTGTAGTGCAAAATCACCTGTCCCGGTAGCTACATCCAATATCACTTTAGGCTTATAGGGTTCAAGCAAGCGCACAGCTTTCTTTCGCCAGGCTTTGTCTATTCCCAGACTTAAAAAATGATTTAAGAAATCATACCGGCCACTGATGTTATCAAACATCCGGGCTACCTGTTCTTTCTTTGAAATTTTCTCTTCCTTATAGGGTACAACCGTCATGGCAGCAATTTCCAGTATTAACAAAAACCGGGCGCAAGTTGCTAAATAATATCTTAATAAAATCTACCCATGAAAAAGCCCCGAAAAAAACGGGGCTTCATGTTTTAAGTAGATCCTTCAACTCAATTACCCATAACCTTGAATTCAACCCGCCTGTTCAACTCACGACCTTCCTTTTCATCGTCATTGCTGGCGAGGGGCTTGGATGAGCCATAACCAACCGCCTTTATTCTACGGGTATCAATTCCCTTTTTGGTTAGGAAATCTTTCACCGCTTCTGCTCTCTTCTGTGAAAGGAACTTATTATAGTTCTTGGAACCCACTACATCGGTATGGCCTCCAATTTCGACTTGCATGGCGGGATTTTGCGCCATCATTCTCTCCAATTTATTCAACTCGTTATAAGACTCCTGTTTGAAGGTTGCCTTATCAAAATCAAAATAGATGTTGCGGAGAATGGAAACCATACCTGTTTGGAGCTTTCTCATCTCGACCGTTCTGTTCACCACCTTCTCTTGTTCGGAAGCACCTTCAAGTTTCACTGTCTGATTAACAAACATATATCCCTCCGATTCTACCGAAAGGCGATAATCTTTTGCTCCCGCTGAATTAATGGTAAACTCAAATGAGCCCGCTCCTTTTGAGGACGACCCTACGACAATGTTATCCTTCAAGCCTTGCAGCTTAACTTTTGCATCCAGGGGTTGCTTTCCTTCAGCATCCACAACCTGAACAACGTACCGTAGTGGTTGCACTTGTTTGGTGGGTTCTTTGACCGGCTCTTTTACTGGCTCCTTAACGGGCTCAACTACCGGTTCGACTACCACTGGATCCGGATTCTTACTGGCAATGGGCGGGCTCTCTACGAGGTTAACCATGTATATATCATCGTAACCCAAAGCATCTTCGCGAACGGAAGCATAATATCCACGCTTTCCATCTTTGTTCAGGAATATAAAAATATCATTGTCTGGTGTATTAATAGGATACCCTACGTTTTCCGGATCACTCCACTCCTTAGTCCCCGGATCAAGAATGGATTTGAAAATGTCAAACCCTCCCATTCCTTTCAGGCCCTTACTGGAAAAGTATAATGTTCTGCCATCCTGATAAATGAACGGACCGTCCTCATCGGAAGAGGAGTTAATCTTTGGGCCAAGGTTTTTAATATTAGACCATTGTCCGGCAGCATCAATGCTTGCCGAATAAATATCCAATCCTCCAAAACCTCCCGGTCTGTTACTGGAGAAATAAAGAGTCTTTTCATCTTTTGAGATGGTCACCGAATTTTCCTCATAGCTTGAATTGATGAGACCAGGAAGGGGAACTGGTTCGTTCCACATTCCATTCGATTGCTTTTCGCTGATAAAAATATCTCCACGATTCTCATCCTTGTAGATAAACAACGTGTTACCATCGGCAGAGAGCGCTAAGGTGGATTCATGATACGGAGAGTTAACCTCACTCAGGGCCTTAGCCGTTGACCAGGATTCACCCTCCTTCGTGGAAATGAAAATTTCTTCGTAAGGCTTGTTATCATCGGCCACGTCTTGATTGGAGTTTCCTTCTCTTCTGCGGGATGTAAAGATTAATTCTGTTTCACTCTCATTAAACACCGGTGCATAATCGTCATATTCGGAATTTACCGCCTGGCCAACATTCACAATTGAATAGCTGTGAGGATTGCTAACCAGTTCTTTCCCAACTTCACATTCATACACTCTTCGTTCAACTTCATTTAATGGGGTTTTTACTCCCTGATAGTTCGGGCGTTGGTTAAACTTCTCGATATATCGATTATAGTAATCTATGGCTTTATCGAATTCCAAACCATGCTGGTAACTGAAGGCAATCCAGTATTCAAGATCAAACCGGTAATCCGGATCAAGTTCATAGACACGAAGAAAGTAGCGTACTGCCAAATCCTTTCCGATCGTGAGTAATCGATAATGCCCTGCCTCAAAATTGGCTTTAATGTTATCGGGATCGGCTGCGGCTGCCAATTCATACACATCGCGGATATCATCAAAGGCCATTGAGTTAGCCTTCATCTCTTCTGCGACCGCAATATATTCTAGCGCCTGCTGTTTGCCATCATCCTGCCCGTAACTGCGGTAAAAGGCCCCTACGACAGCTAAAAAAATCAGTACACACCGGATACTGCACATGTCAAAAATGGGTTTAACGAAAATAAAGTTATGAATAAAACACCTAACTAAGCTTGCCAATATAGAAAAAACTGGCAATTTCGAGCCTTCAAACCTGCTACATAAAGCACTTAAATCTTACATCCTTAGTATTTTAAGGTGAAAGCTTTACTTTAACTTGTTCTTATTCATGGAGATACGTCAGGCCGGGTTCGTTTCGAGCATTACGGATGTGAAGAAATCGCCTCCTAAAAAATTACCTGAATTTGCATTCATCGGTCGATCCAATGTGGGTAAGTCTTCCCTGATCAACATGCTGACCGTGCGAAAAAACCTCGCGAAAACGTCTAACACCCCCGGTAAAACTCAAACGATTAACCACTTTATCATTAACGACAAGTGGTACCTCGTTGACCTTCCCGGGTACGGATTTGCCAGTGTACGAAAAGATGTTCGCTTTGGCTTTGGCAAAATTATAGACAACTACGTTTTAAAGAGTGAGAACCTGTTCTTCTTATTTGTATTGATTGACCTTCGCCTCGAACCCCAAAAAATTGACTTGAGTTTTCTGGAATGGGCGGGCACCAATGAGATTCCACTTGGGATTATTTTCACGAAAGCCGACAAACTCACTACGGGTAAAGTCAATCTTCATAAAGATCGATACGAAACTGAATTGCTAAAACGGTGGGATGAATTACCTCCCATTTTTGTAACGTCCTCAAAAAGCAAAAAAGGCAGGGAAGAATTACTGGACTTTATTGACACGGCATTAAAGGAGCATAAAAAATGATTAGTTTTGCCCGCTCAACTAAAGTATTATGACGTTAGATGATATAGCAACCGTTTCCGGAAAAGGAGGTCTGTTTAAAGTTTTTAAACCTGCCAAGTCCGGTGTGATTTTGGAATCGCTGGATGAATCAAAAACTAAAGTAGTAGCAACCCCTAACCATCGTCTCTCTATTCTCAGTGAGATTTCCATTTATACCACTACCAAGGAAGGTACCGCGGCATTAATTGATGTTCTCAAAAAAATCAATAAAGAGTTTGGCAATGATTTAGGGTTAGATGCGGAAGCCGATCCGAGTGAATTGAAATCTTTTCTGAAATCAATACTACCAGAGTATGATGAAAACAGGGTATACGTTTCGGATATCAAGAAACTAGTACGCTGGTATACGATACTACAGAAGTATGCTCCGGAAATCCTGACGGATACGGAAGTAAAGAAAGAAGGCTAAAAACTTTCCGCTTTTTCCACCATATTTTTTGAACCCACATAAAAAGCCGTGCGCTGATGCAGTGAACTCGGCTGAATATCGAGGATTCTGTTCTTTCCATCGGTTGCCTTTCCTCCCGCTTGCTCCGCCACGAAAGCCAATGCATTACACTCGTACATCAACCGAAGTTTACCGTGCGGATCTTTTGCCGTAGCCGGATAAATATAGATACCCCCCTTTAACAGATTGCGATGAAAATCTGCTACTAACGAACCGATGTATCGGCCCGTATAATTTTTCTCTTTGCAGTAGTTCACATAATCCTTCACGGGTTGGGAGAATGAATTAAAAGACCCTTCATTTACCGAATAGATTTTTCCATCCATAGGAATCTTCATATCGGGATGCGAAAGGAAATACTCCCCTAAACTTGGCTCATAGGTAAACCCGTTTACCCCGAAACCTGCCGTATATACCAACATGGTGGATGAGCCATATAGAATATACCCCGCTGCCACCTGCTCTGATCCTTTTTGCAACACATCTTCTTCCTGAATACGGGTTCCAACAGCGGTCTTTCTTCTATACACTGAAAAAATTGTTCCGATGGAAACATTCACATCAATGTTGGAAGAACCATCTAAGGGATCTATCGCGATAATATATTTTCCATCATTATTCAAATCAATAAAGGATTCGGTTTCTTCCGAAACAATCGCGCAAGCCTCACCCCCTTTTTCAAGAGCCCGTGAAAACCTAATATTGGCCAGTACATCCAACTTTTGCTGTTGATCACCTGCGGTATTCACCGATCCCATCGATCCCATAATGTCAATAAGTCCAGCCTTGTTTACCTCACGGTTAACCACTTTCGAGGCGAGGGCTATGTCCCGAAGGAGTTGCGAAAGTTCACCGCTGGCATAAGCAAACTGCTCCTGGTTACTCTTTATGAAACGATCGAGGGCACTTCCAATGGGTTGGGCAATTCGCGATTCTTCCATTCTTTGCAGCTTAATTTTTTAGAATGATCTTTAGGTCCAAGAATAAGCGCAAAGTTAATTCGCAAACGATTTAGTTCAACGCAAATGAAGGTTTTTAAATTTGGAGGCGCCTCCCTAAAGAACGCACAGGCCATCCGGAACATGGTCAACATCGTTAAGCCCCATGCAAATACCCCGTTGCTGGTGGTGGTCTCTGCCATGGGTAAAACCACCAATGCATTGGAAGGCGCACTGAATACATTTTACAAAAAAGGTGATCATCAGGCTGAAGTGGAAGTTATTAAAGCCTATCACCTTTCGATCTGCCGTGGCCTTTTTCCTTCTCCAACAACGATTACCTCAAAACTCGATCAACTTTTCAGCGACTTACTTAAAAAGTTTGACGGTACGCATGAATATGACCAGGTATATGATCAAACCGTTTCATTTGGTGAACTGCTATCTTCTGTAATTGTTGAGCAATACCTGTCTTCCACCGGAATACAAACGAATTGGGTGGACGCCCGAAACCACATTATTACAGATGCTTCGTATCGGGAAGGAAAAGTGGACTGGAGAAGAACTGAAGAACGAAGCACCTCCTTAAAACAAGTACTTCAAAAAAATGTGATTGTCACGCAAGGCTTCATCGGTGGAACGGAAGATGGACACCATACCACCACCTTAGGGCGTGAAGGTTCTGATTTTACAGCCGCCATTTTCGCATCCTGCCTGCAGGCTGAATCGGTAACGATTTGGAAAGACGTTCCCGGTGTAATGAGCGCTGATCCAAAACGTTTGCCCAATGCCATTGTCTTCGATGAACTTCCCTATAAAGAAGCAGCAGAGATGACCTACTATGGCGCATCCGTCATTCATCCTAAGACGATCAAACCGTTGGCGATGAAACAAATTCCACTTTACGTAAAGTGCTTTGATGACCCTTCGTTGCCCGGAACCAAAATTCATGAATGCCATGTGGAGAATTTACCACCCCTGATTGTCTTTAAAGAGAATCAATGCCTGATCTCCTGCAAGGTTCTGGATTATACTTTTTTGAATGAACACCAATTAAGCGCCATCTTTCATGCCCTTTCCGAACTGGATGTAAAAATCAATGTGATGCAGAATTCTGCCATCTCGTTTTCGTTTTGCGTGGATTTTCGGGAGAACAAAGTGATGTTGTTGATTAACAAATTACAACAACTCTTTGAAGTCTATTATAATACAGGGCTTACCCTCATTACCGTAAAAAACTATAACGAAGAAACGTTCAATACCTATCGCAAAAAAAGTGGTGTGCTGATAGAACAATCGTCACGGTCTACGTTGCAAGTGTTGGTTAAGCTTTAAGATGCTCCGCTTCCAGGTGCCGGATAAACGAATTTACAGATCGGTCGAGAATTTCAAACACTTCCTGAAAATCACGCTCATCTCCATAATACGGATCAGGCACTTCCACCGAATTACCAGCCGGGTCAAATTTTCGCATGAGCATAATTTTATGCGTGTGGAGAGAGGCATTCTCCAGACTTAGAATATTCTGATAGTTGCTTTGATCCATAGCCAGAATAAAATCAAACTGCTCCAGATCGTATGGAGAAAGTTGTCGTCCGCGATGATGTAGGGTCACTCCATTTTTCTGCGCGTTGGCTCGTGTTCGCGAATCCGGCAAATCTCCAACATGGTAATTGGCGGTGCCGCACGAATCCACCTGAACACGATGATCAAGTCCTTTACGGGTAATTTTATGTTTAAAGATCGCTTCCGCTAAAGGAGATCGACAAATATTACCCAGGCATACAAACAAAACCTTTACGTTCCTCATACGAAAGATGAATCAACTCCATGATCTTTAAATGATCATTTTGGAGGGTCAAAAATAAGTGAATTAAGGTTACAAGCATGACAAGGAATGGATATACAAAGGCATAGCACAATGCACCGTTTATCGGTTTGAAAAGCCCATCTCCACTTGCTCGGAGAGGGCTTTTCTTTTACCCCTCCGCCCTTTCGGACACCTCCCCGCTCCAGGTTGAAGAGGGGAAGACGGGAGGGTGAGGTATTTTTTTTAGATTTGTCAAAAACCTGAAATCATGGAATTCATCATCGTTACCGGGCAGTATCAACCGGGTATTGCCTTGATTCAACTCAACCGTCCAAAAGAATTAAATGCATTGAATCCTCAGCTGATGCAAGAGGTGCGCGATGCTTTGCTACAACTCGATAAAAATGAACAAGTAAAAGTGATTATCATCACTGGCAATGAGCAGGCCTTTGCTGCCGGTGCCGACATCAAACAGATGGCCGATAAATCTGCCATTGATATGCAGGTGATGGATCAATTCAGTACGTGGGATCAAATCCGGAAAACAAAAAAACCAATCATCGCAGCGGTTTCGGGATTTGCATTAGGGGGTGGTTGTGAATTTGTGATGACGTGTGACATGGTCATTGCTTCCGAGACAGCCAAATTCGGTCAGCCGGAAATTAAGCTTGGTACCATTCCCGGGGCGGGGGGAACCCAACGACTCACCAAAGCCATCGGAAAAGCAAAATCGATGGAGTTAATTCTCACGGGAAGATTTTTATCCGCACAAGAGGCACACTTCTACGGATTGGTAAACAAGGTGGTTCCCGTAGAAATGTACATGCATGAAGCCGTTGAACTGGCAAAAGAAATTGCACAAATGTCATCCATCGCGGTACAGCTTGCCAAAGAAGCCATCAATCGTTCATTTGAAACCCAGTTGGATGAGGGGTTGATGTTTGAACGAAAAAATTTCTACCTCACGTTCGCTTCCGAAGACCAAAAAGAAGGCATGAAAGCATTTACGGAAAAACGTAAGCCTGTCTTTAAAGGAAAGTAAAACGATGAACAGACTTTTATTCGTGGCATTGTTGCTTTTATCCAATGTTATAATCGCTCAGGAAATAGATTCGACAAAGACTATTGCAGATCAAAAGGCAAGAAAAGATACCCGGCCTTTATCAAAAGAATCAGCCTGGGTGGCTCCACCGGCTTCTGGATGAACACTAAACAAACGCATGTTGAAGTTTCTCCCCTGCTCGCCTATCATTTCCCCAAGATTTTAACGACAGGGCTGGGATATCGGTACATCTAAGATCTTCAACAAAGGCAGGGGGGCTTTCAAGAAATATCTATCCAAGAAGCCAAGATAGGCTGTTCTTAATGCTGTAGTAGCGTATAGCACTGCCGGGCAATCTCCAATTCTTCATTCGTGGGTACTACGAGAATTTTCACCGGTGAGCGTTTGGTATTGATCTCATAGAGATTCTTGCCACCGGCTTTATTCTTTTCTTTATCGAGATAAATGCCCAAGTATTCCAGATTTTTGGAAGCCAGACCTCGCGTTAGTGAATCATTCTCCCCTACTCCTGCGGTATACACAATAGCATCCAAACCATTCAGCACAGCCGTAAACGAACCGATATACTTTTTGATGTGATAGGCATACAAATCGTAGGCCAATATCGCTTCTTGGTTTCCTTTATGGTATTCAGCCTTCACATCACGCATATCGCTGTAACCGGTTAACCCCAGCATACCGCTTTTTTTGTTGAGAATGGTATTTACCTCATTCAAAGAATATCCCAATTGGTTGACCATGTGAAAAATAATGGACTGATCAATATCTCCTGTGCGCGTTCCCATAATCAACCCGCCCATCGGCCCGAAGCCCATGCTGGTGTCTACCGACACGCCATCCCGCACGGCAGTCATGCTGCAACCATTGCCCAGGTGAATGGTAATAATTTTCGAATCCTTCTTTTTTAAATACTCTATCGCTTTTTCCGAAACATACTTGTGACTGGTGCCATGAAACCCATAAGCGCGAATGCCGTGCTGATGGTAAAACTCATTGGGAATGGCAATGCGATATGCCACGGGCGGCATGGTTTGATGGAAGGCTGTATCAAACACGGCTACTTGCCTGGACGAGGAGAAAATTGTTGACGCTACTTCGATTCCTAAATAATTAGGCGGATTATGCAGCGGTGCCAGTGGGAATAAATTCTTGACCTTATCCATGACCTCCTGTGTGATAATCATGGTGCTGGCAAAACTTTCTGCACCATGCACCACACGGTGTCCTACCACTTCAATTTCCTTTGGGTCTTTAATCACACCAATATTCACATCGGTAAGCAGGCGGGATACTTCCGTCAGTCCGGCTGCGTGGTTCCTGATGGCTATACTTTCTTTTTTTTGTTGTTCCACCCCGTTGATGAATACGGTATGTTTTATAGTAGAGCCTTCCTGCCCGATTCGGTCTACAAGACCGGTACAAACCACCAGGGCTTCGGGCATGCGAATAAGTTGATACTTGATGGAACTGCTTCCGGAATTAATGACAAAGACGTTCATAAGATAAAAAATTATTGTTGCGCCTGAATGGCGGTAATCACCACGGTATTGAACACATCGTCCACTGTACACCCGCGACTCAGGTCATTCACAGGTTTGTTGAGCCCCTGTAACATCGGGCCAATCGCCAGCGCACCGGTTTCGCGCTGCACCGCTTTGTAGGTATTGTTACCGGTATTTAAATCCGGGAAGATCAACACACTGGACTGGCCTGCCACTTCTGAATGCGGCATTTTCTTTTTACCGACAGAAGGATCAACAGCCGCGTCATATTGAATTGGACCTTCCACTTTTAAATCAGGTCGCTTTTGTTTTACCATCTCCGTGGCCTTCCTCACTTTCTCTACCTCTTCCCCTTCACCGGAAGCACCGGATGAATACGAGAGCATGGCGATCTTCGGTTCAATGCCAAACATCTTACTGGTTTCGGCTGATGAGATGGCAATGTCGGCCAGTTGTTCGGAAGTTGGGTTGGGGTTTACCGCGCAATCGCCAAACACCGACACACGATTCGGTAAGCACATGAAGAAAACAGACGAGACGGTAGAGATACCCGGTTTTGTTTTCACAAACTGTAACGCAGGACGAATTGTATGCTGCGTGGTGTGAGCAGCCCCCGATACCATGCCATCCGCTTCTCCCTTGTACACCATCATAGTTCCAAAATATGAAACATCTAACATCAGGTCGCGCGCCATTTCAATGGACAGGTTCTTTCCTTTGCGCAACTCATATAAGGTCTGGACATAATCCTGGTAACGATCGGAGGATACCGGATTAACGATCTTCACCTTCTCCGTGTCCAACGACAGGTTTAGCCGTTTGATTGCAGTAAGAATAGTTTCCTTATTACCCAGAATTGTGAGGTCAACAATATTTTGCTTCACCAGAGCGTCAGCCGCCATCAAAATACGATCATCATCACCCTCAGGCAGTACAATATGTTTCTTATGTTCTTTGGCACGCTTCACAATCTGGTATTGAAACATGCGCGGGGTAATCCCTTTGGGGCGGAAGGTGATAATTTTTTTCTCCAGCACTTTAACATCGACATGCTTATCAAATAAGCTGATGGCCAGTGCTATTTTATCTTTACTCTCGGTGGTAATCCTCGATTGGGTATTCCCTACCCGGTTTACAGTTTTAAAGGTTCCGCTGTCTACCTGAACAATAGGGACTACTGTATCCAATCCTTCAATTAATTTCAGAATGGTGGGTTCGGGAATAAGGCCGCCTGTAAGCACCATGCCGGCAATCTTGGGGTAATTCTTGGAGATGTTTGCCTGCAGGGCACCGATAATAATATCTCCGCGGTCACCGGGGGTAACAATAAGCGTATTCTTACTCAATCGCGTTAAGCAATTGTGTAATTGCATCGCGCCAACAATAGAGGTATCTACCTGATTAGAAAGCAACTGTTCACCAAATAAAACTTTTCCACCCACGGATTCCTGAATCTCTTTCATGGTTGGGTTGCCCAGGTCTCTGTTGCGGACCAACGTGGTGACAATAATTCCCGATGGGAGAGCTTTCGTGAGTTTGGTTCTGATCTCCTCTTCTTGAGAACCATCAATCTTATTGGCCACTACCGTAAGGATTTGTACGCCTTCATCCAAAAAACTCTTTGTAGTGGATAGAGCTGTATCCACAATTTCCAATACAGATTTACCTTCTCCTTTAACAATCACCACCACCGGTATCCCCAGGTTTTTAGCAATGGAGATGTTACCGGTAAATTCCACGTTGGTGCTGCCGCCCATAAAATCGGTTCCTTCCACCACCACAAAATCATAACGCTCCTGAAGTTTTTTGAACCGGTCAATAATCGTATCAATGATGTACGCTTCTCTCCCTGCATTAATTTGCCTGACTACCTCATTGCGGGTAAACACAAACATATCCTTATACGGTGCGCTTAAATGAAAGTGGCTGGCCATCATTTCAAGGGTACTATCCCGTTCTTTTCCTTCGCGGCTAATGACGGGTTTAAAATAGGCGATCTTTTCTGTCTTGCTGGCCAGTAAATTAACCAGTCCAAGGGCAACAAGTGATTTCCCCGAATAGGGTTCGGTAGTGGTAAGGTAAATGGCGTTTGTCATAGAATAGTAAAGATAGGCATAGCCCGATTATGGTGACCAGCCAAGATGGTTAAGAAGTTCTTTCTTGGGAATGATAATAATCAGTGTGCGAAATGAATTTTTTCACGCGGAAAGGTGACGAAGCCAAACGCAAACGTTTGCTCTGCGATAATGGTTAATGGTCAATTATTCAGGTGGGATTCGTTGTTTTAAGAATGCTGGTAATTATTTTGATGATTTCAATGGCATCCTTATAAATTCCTTCAAATTGTTCTGGCAATAAATAATCGGTTTCCTTCAATATCCGCAATGGTTATTACGGCCAAGATTTTTTCCTCACCCCGCCTCCTTTCGGATTCACCCCTCTCCCTAGGGAGAGGGGTGGGGCGAGGGTTTATAGCCCAAAGTAAACAACAGAGTCTCTGCACGTTCAGCCTCCCGAAGCATAGCGCCTACGCTTGTCCCACTTCTCAAGAATTGTTTCGATAATACAAACTCTCCCTTTTCATCTACGTCCAGGCTTTTGCTGAAAATTCTTGCAACCCTATCGAACAGAAACCCCTAAACCAATTGAAAGGGTATTATACTTCTGGAAGGTGTAATCACCATTCAAATATATCGGACCGAATTTTAACCGCATACCGAGTGTAAGGCGCATACTGTTATTCTTATAATCGATGGCTACAGGATTTGTCAAAACAAAGGCTGGATTACCCGGGTCAATAGCATAATCACCGGTTACATCCACATTGGTTGCTACCATACTATATCCAAAACCAGCGTACCCGGTTAACACAGAAATCTTTTTAGAGATCAACGCTTGAATTACCCATGAGTTAAATTTAAAATCTAATTCACCATTATCGCTATCGGGAGTCCCATCACTCGCGTTTGAATTGGAGAGATCCGTAGTTCCGGAAACAGAGTTATAGGCCACCAAAGCAGATAAATCAAACGGCATCATCTTAATGCCTTTGATGTGCTGCTTCACATCGTGCAATACACCTACACCAAACATTTTAATACTTGAAGAGCCAAGCTCTTGTTTAGGCACAAATCTGATTTTTAAATCCGTATTCTTAATCACACCAATACCCAACTGAATCATGGGCGCTGGTGCCGCGGCAAACCCGATTTCCTTTTTTACATCAAAACCCTCAGGACCACCAAACGTTAGCACTTGTGGTGGCAGCGGTCCGTTGCCATCGGGGTCGTAAGTCGATGAATATTGTGTTTCATCTTTTGGACCAAAAATAGTTGGCGCTTTACGGGTGGGATCGTACGATGCTCCTGAACCATTCGGTCTGGCGCCAGCATACGTAGTGGAGGACAAATTGAGTTTGTTCGGATCGAAAAAATTATCTGCGGTGGGGATGAAGGCAAGGTTCATGGTCACCCCAACATCAATACCAAGAGACTTATGCGGCTTGGCAGTATGGTACCATCCACCAGCCATCCCGTACGACATACTCTTTACGATGGGCTCCAGGTAGGCAGTCATCAGTTTGGATGCATCCTCCTCACCAGCTTTTAAAAAGTTTGCCAGATCCTCTTCATTTTGTGCAGCCAACCGCAAGGGTGACACGATTACCAACAGCACGAATGCCAACAGAGAAATTTTATTACGTGTATTCATAAAAAATTTAGGTTCAATTGAGAATGTCGATGAATTCGGGTTTATTGACTTTGGTAAACCAGTTACTGCAAAACTTTTAAAATTATTTACTAACTACAAGAGAATGAGCGCCTAATGTTTAATATTTTAGCGACTTATGACCTTTATTTACAATTTCATCCTGCTTTTGGTCAGAATGGGGTATGCAGCAGCCACACCCTTCAATGCCAAAGCTAAGGCCTTTACCACAGGACGAAAGAATTTCTTCAGAAATCTAAAGAAACAATTAGGCAGTCCTGCCGGGCCAATCGTTTGGATGCACTGTGCTTCCTTAGGTGAATTTGAACAAGGCAGACCCCTCATGGAAAAACTCAAACAGGAATTTCCATCACACAAAATATTACTAACCTTCTTTTCACCCTCCGGCTACGAGGTTCGCAAAAACTACGAATACGCAGACTACATCGTTTATCTTCCCTGGGATACACATACTCATGCAACACGCCTTATGGATATGGTAAAACCGGTGATGGCGATTTTCATCAAGTATGAATTCTGGTTTCACTATTCCAGCGAACTGAAGAAAAGGAACATACCCCAACTATCAGTCTCTTCCATTTTTAGAAAAGAGCAATTGTTCTTTAAATCGTATGGAGGATTCTATAGAAAAATTCTTCACAACTTCGATCACTTTTTTGTTCAGAACGATGAATCGATACGATTACTAAAGTCCCTTGGATTTCAGAATTGTAGCAAGGCCGGTGACACCCGTTTTGACCGGGTGAATGAAATGGTAAAAAGAGGCGGGGAGATTGACGTGGTAAAAAAATTCAAAAGCAATGAGAAAGTAATGGTGATTGGAAGTTGCTGGCCCGAAGACCTGGATGTGCTCATTCCTTTCATCAACGAAAATTACTATCACATCAAATTCATTATCGCTCCACACGAAATTTCTGAATCTTTCATCAGCAACCTGGAAAAGGCACTCAATGCAGAAACCGTACGATACTCCAGAACAGAAAACAGAAAAGTAGAAGAGTGCCAGGTGATGATCATCGATAACATCGGTATGTTAGGTCGGTTATATAAGTATGGAGAGTTTGCCTATGTGGGGGGAGCCTTCGGCAAGGGACTCCATAATATACTGGAAGCCGCTTGTTACGGCATCCCCATTTTCTTTGGAAATAAAAATTACGAGAAATTCCAGGAAGCGGTCGACCTGATCAATCGCGGAGGAGCCTTTGAAGTAGCCGATTACCTGGACCTCAAACATAAATACGAGATGGTAAACGAACCCCAAACCTTTCTATTGGCCTGCGAAGTTACGCGTCAATATGTTGAGGAGAACCTGGGTGCTACCGAAAAGGTAATGGCGTACTGTCGAAAAATACTAAACGCATGAAAGGCCGGGTGATGCGATCCACCGGATCATGGTATGATGTGTTGGCAGAAGACAACTCCACCGTTGCCTGTCGTATTCGGGGTAAATTCCGGCTGGAGGGAATAAAAGAAACCAATCCCATTGCAGTCGGGGATCTAGTGTCGTTCGATCTTGAAAAAGGGGAAGGCATCATCCATGAAATTCTTCCCCGTGAAAACTACATCGTTCGGCAGTCTGTCAAAAAAACGGGGCACGCCCATGTCATTGCAGCCAATATCGATCAGGCGATGGTGGTGGCCACCTTGATGTTTCCCCGAACTTCGGTTGGGTTCATTGATCGCTTCCTGGTTGCTGCGGAATCCTTTAGAATACCGCAGGTGATTGTGTTTAATAAAAAAGATTTGCTGGATGAGAAAGCACTTCAGGAACAACGCGCACTGATAACCGTATACGAAAGTATTGGAGTGAAATGCATTGAAACTTCTGCCTTGGAGGAAACCCAGAATGCCATAAAAAATATACTCAGCGGAAAAATAACATTGATCGCTGGGCACTCCGGTGTGGGCAAATCAACTTTGCTCAATAAAATATCTCCGGGTATTAATCAAACGATTGGAGAAGTTTCAGAATTTTCTTCCAAGGGAACACACACTACCACGTTTGCTGAAATGTTTCGGTTAGACGAAAAGACTTTTGTGATTGATACGCCAGGGCTAAAAGAGCTGGGACTGATGGATATGAACCAGCAGGAGATTTCAGATTACTTTCCGGAAATGCGCGACTTGCGCTTGAACTGTAAATTTGGATCACGCTGCCTGCACCTCAACGAACCAAAATGCGCCATAGTAGAAGCTGTACAATTGGGCACCATTGCAAAGAGTCGTTACAATAGCTATTACAGCATGGTGACTGGGGAAGACAATCGGAAATAGCAAGCCTCATGTTGTTGGCTGCACGCTTGAAGCTTGCAGCTTGCGGCTTGCAACTTTATTCTTTAACCACAGAAAGAGGAATTTAACAACCATTCCAAAATTCAGAAGTCTTAGATTAAGCCTAATCTCATAGCCTATTCTTTTGGTGAGTGCCTTTTGCTCCTCCGATGTTCTGTTAAGTCTAAAAATTTTCTCACACACCTGGTAAGTAGTTCGCGAATGAACAGTGAACAGTTTAAACTGAGTTTTTGCCAAGGCATAATTCGTCACCCGCTTCTTCACCAACACCTGGGGGGAGTATACATAGTTGAATTGTCGAGAGGACCGAATCCAAAAATCAAAATCCTCATACGTCAATGACTCATCATATCCTCCTAACGAATTGATCACTTCACGTTTAAACATTACCGTAGGCGGACAAATAAAATAGCGGCTGATCAACTCCTTATATATATCGCCTTGGGGAATAGTGGTATGCGGAAAACGGTCGGAATGAAAATACAAATGCTTTCCGGCTTCGTCAATCCACGCTGCATCGCTAAAGTGAACTCCGTAATGATCTCCGGCCTGCCCTATCATGGTCACTCCATGAGCAATCCTTTCCGGAAGCAACACATCATCCGCTGCCAGATCAATGAGGTACTCTCCCTTCGCGAGCGCTAACGCTTTATTAAAAGCTTTACAATTTCCAAGGTTTTGCATTAAGGGAAGAAATTCAATCGTTGGATGTTGAGCAACCAGTTGCTTGATGATAGCTTGACTCCCATCGGCACTCGCATCATCCACCACAATCAATTGCACGAAAGGGTAAGTTTGCGTCAACACTGATTCAATCGCTTCCCTGACAAATTTGGAATGATTGTAACACAAACAAATTACCGTAACAAGGGGTGTAGGCATCTAGGAAAGATTTTTAACAAAGGTAAGCTTGCGGGAGGGTTGCGCGCCCAATGATAATTTAAAATTTAGGAGAGGAAGGTTAGGCTTGCCATCCGTATTGGCGGTACCCAGATCCAGGTGGGCGATCTGGTTCTGTTGGCAAAAACTGTATAATCCCTCGCATAGAAACACAACTGGACTCATAGCGTCATATTGCTCACCGTGATCGTAATAGAATGTGTACAATACCGTTTTATTTACCCGGATTGAAATACTGGCAGCCACCGGTTGATGTCCATCCATGACCACATGAAGAAAAAAGACTTCAGCGAATGCGTTCGCAACCCGCTGAAGTTCCATCTTTGACATACTCAAGGTATAGCCCTTTTCTTCCCGACAGGCACGGATAAAATCGTACACTTCGGATAGCCTGCTCAACGGCCAGGATACAAATGAAAACTGTTGATCATGACATTTATTAAGTCGGCTTTTCTTGGATCGGTGAAGAATTTGTTCAAAGGAATGATGGAGTATTGAAATTACTGCACTTGTCTCCTCTTTTGATATGGTATACCCTGATTCCAACAATACCTTGCAGAGTAAGGATGATGATTGAGCTGTATAAATTTCAGGTGGATTTTTTAACAGTACTTGTTGAACTCCTGCATCCTTAAGTTTTTGTTCTGTGAAACCAACAAACTCCGCCAATAACGTTTCAGAAACACGTTCAGAAAAAATAAAAGAACCATATGGACTTCGATAGGGGCTTTTCGCTTCGGCTCCATCAATATGATAATGAATTATCCCTTCAACTAATTTTTGACTACGGTTCAGGAGTACATAGGAGTGCCAACCCTCGGAAGCCTGCAGGAGTAGATGTTGCGGATGATGAAAAATACCGGAATCAAAATCTAAGGTAAAGGCTGACGGTATTCCCTCTTGAAAAGAATGCTCCACCTTTCAATAGGGTATTCCTATTTTTTTGTATACAAAATGCATGAGCCAGGCAGGACCAATCAATAAAAATTGCAAGTCCTTAAAAAATGACGGCTTCTTACCCTCCACCTTGTGCCCGTAAAACTGACCAATCCAGGCCACGACAAAAATGATAACGCTCACCAACCACAAGGGTGCTACTTGGAGTTGCGCAATGAGATTAGCAAAAAAGATACACAACAAAGAAAAGAGAAACATTCCAATGCTCAATGGGATGGACAAGGACACATAATAAATAAGAACCAACACCAATACTACGGTTGCCCAGTTTGCATACGGACTTTCCCCCAATACAGAATTTAGCATACCGGAAGGAATTGAAGCAATCATTCCAATCACGCTAAAAAAAATCAGCGGCACGCAAATCCAGTGAATGGCCTTATTCGTTTCATTTTGGTGACTTTCACCATATTCCGCAAGAAGTGCATCAATTCGTCTCATGGTATCAGCATTTGATGTTGAAGTTAGCGATCTATTTGAGAATCCTCAAATCAGGCCACCTTGGTTTTCACCTTCGCCCAATCTTTAATCTGCCAGAATACCTTTCCGGTGGTAAGATGATTTCCTTTTTCATCGTGGATTTTCACCTCACAGGGGATAACGACCGACTCCTGCGTGTGTAGCGGGGTGATCACCTGTTGCTCAAGCCACTCTTTCGAAATGGTAAATTCGGCAGTGGCATCCATCTTTCCTTGATAGTGATAATCCATCTCCAATCGTTGCATGATGATGCGGTATTTTTTCATATTCAGATTGCTGAGCAACAAGAAACCGGTGGTGAATTCTGAAAGGGTGGCCAGTCCGCAGGCATGCAACCCTCGGATATGATTAAAATTACTCTTTCGATAGGGCATCAGGGTTTTAAGACGATAGTCCTCTATTTGTACAACCTTAAATCCGTGAGGTTTGTTGAAGGGGATCATCCGGCTCAGCGACCAGTTCAAGATTTTCCTGTAGAAGGATGAAGTCTTTGCCTTAAGAAGGATTTCGTCAGGGTTGAGCATAAGAATATTTTTGATGGAAAGTTAACCTAAAATTGAACTTGTCTGATTCCAATTACATACATTTACCTTCTATGAATATCAGCGTAACGGATACATCCAAATTCCCCTGGGTCCTTAATCCGGGATTGTAATTATTCACGCTCACAAATTCTCACCCTTTTTAATAATCATTCTGAAATTAAGTACTGTACAATCAACGTTGAGTCTGCTTTTTAACCCAACCCTATGCCAATACCAACACCCTTTTTTCCACGAACTTCCGTGCTGTGTCAAAGCATGAAATGGAAGGAATGGGCCGGATACTATGCGGTCTGTTCATACGATACCCTGCATGATCCGGAATACTATGCGTTCCGGAATTCCGCGGGATTGTTAGATGTATCACCCCTTTTCAAGTACCGTGTGAAAGGATCCGGTGCCGCGGCTTTTCTTTCCCGCATCATGGTGAGAAACATTAACAAACTGGAGGTTGGTCGCGTGTCATACTGCTGTTGGTGTAACGATGACGGAAAAGTGATTGATGACGGCACTGTTATGAGGAGATCAGAGAATGAATTTTTTGTTACTTCAGCCGATCCAAGCTATTCGTGGTTTTCCCGTTTCCTGCGAGGCTATGATGTGGTATTGGAGGATATCTCCGATCAAGTAGCCGGGTTGGCCCTACAGGGTCCTACTTCACGCGATATTCTTAAACAAGTTTGCGATGCCGATTTAGACACGTTAAAATTCTTCTCCACCCGAAGAGCAAAAGCGGATGGATATGAAGTGTATGTGTCCAGAACAGGATATACCGGTGATCTCGGATATGAAATTTGGGTTGAGAATGAACATGCATTAAAACTCTGGGATGCCATCATGAAGGCCGGTAAGAATTATGACATCCGGCCGGCCGGGTTGGACGCACTGGATGTTACCCGTGTAGAAGCAGGATTGATTCTTAAAGATGTCGATTACTTTAATTCTCTACATGCCTTAACAGCCGATAGAATGTCTTCTCCATATGAGCTTTCGCTGGGTTGGACAGTCGATCTGAACCGAGATCCTTTTAACGGACAAGCCGCGCTGCAGACAGAAAAAGCACAAGGATCAAAATGGGCGATTGTTGGACTGGATATTGACTGGCCACAATTGGAGGAGTTATACTACCAGCGTGGACTGCCTCCGGTAATTGGAAGTCATGCATGGCGAAGTTCAGTTCCCATTTACACAGGCAAAGACAAGAAAACTCAAGCAGGATATGCCACCAGTGGAACATGGTCTCCCATTCTGAAAAAGAACATTGCCCTGGCAACCATTGAAAAAAAATACGATAAACTCGGCAGCGAACTGCAATTTGAAGTGACAGTTGAACATAAACGATATACCGTATCAGCCATCGTCAGCAAATCACAATTCTATAATCCCGAACACAAGACCTCTAACCCTAACAGCCAGAAATCATGAGTCAACAATACGATGCTATTATTATCGGAGGAGGACACAACGGTCTGATCTGCGCTGCATACCTGGCCAAGGCAGGTAGAAAAGTGCTCGTGTTAGAGAAACGACATGTATTAGGAGGCGCAGCAGTCTCCGAAGAAATGTTTCCGGGATTTACGTTTTCGGTGGCTTCGTATGTCGTGAGTTTATTTCGACCGCATATCATACGTGAATTGGAATTAGCCAAGCATGGCTACGAAGTGATCCCGATGGACTGTTCCTTTCTGCCGTTGCCGGATGGAGATTCGTTGGCCCGCTGGGCCGATCCTAATCGTTCAAGAAGAGAAATTGCACGATTCAGTAAAAAAGATTCGGAAGTATACCCGGAGTTCAGTCGCGTGATGACCCACATGGGAAAACTTGCGAAAGCCGTCATCGATCATCCCGCTCCCGATATCACCTCCTACAATCCTAAAGAACTGGCAAATCTGTTGCGCTTAGGGAAAGCCTTTAAAGATTTAGGTCCCGATCTGTTGCATCTCAACACGAAGCTGGTGACGATGAGCGCTCTCGACTTTCTTGATCAATGGTTTGAGTCAGATGTGCTGAAAGCACCTATGTCGGTCAGTGGCATTATCGGAACATTTCAGGGCGTTCGGTCGCCTGGCACTGCGTATGTGTTGCTCCATCATTACATGGGGCAACTCGATGGTGTGTTCCGGTCGTGGGGGTTTTCAAAAGGCGGTACGGGTGGCGTAAGTATGGCGTGCGCCAGATCAGCCATGAGTTTTGGAGCGGAAATCCGAACAGAAGCTGCCGTAAGAAATGTAATCATCAAAGGCGGAAAAGCTACGGGCGTGGTACTTGAAAATGGTGATGAGCTTTATGCTAAAACGGTAATCTCAAATCTTGATCCTAACAGAACATACTTGAAAATGATTGGAGAAAATAACCTCGAAGCGGATGTATTGAAAGAGATCAAGCGATTTAAGTTAAGAGGAAGTTCGGGCAAAGTAAATCTGGCATTAGACAGCGTGCCGGAGTTTAGTTGCCGACCAGGTGATGGAGAGCATATCAAAGGGGATATCGCTATTGCTCCCGGCATTGATTATCTGGAGAAAGCATTTGATCAGGCAAAGTATGGTGAGTTTTCCACGCGTCCCTATATCAACGCGGTTATCCCTACCCTCACTGATCCAACCCTGGCACCTCCTGGAAAACATATTCTTTCCTGCTTTGTACAATATGCACCTTATCATATTAAAGAAGGTGCTGAAAACTGGCCAAAGTATAGAGAGGCTTTTGGAGATACGGTAGTGGATACATTGGCAGAGTATATTCCTGGGTTAAAGGATAAAATTTTATACCGACAAGTACTCACCCCCTGGGATATCGAACAAACCATGGGTCTTACGGAAGGAAATATCTTTCACGGAGAGCTAAGCCTCGAACAATTATTGTTTCAACGCCCGATGGCTGATTTTTCCAAATACAAAACATCAATTCCAAAACTATGGATGTGCGGATCTGGCACGCACCCGGGCGGTGGAATTATGGGCGCCAGTGGAGAACTGTGCGCAAAAACAATGTTAACGTCTCGGGCAATCTAATTTTTGAAACTATGAGCAAGACATACGATATAGTGGTAATAGGTGGAGGACACAACGGATTGACCGCTGCCATTACATTGGCCAAGAAGAACAAGAAAGTTTTGGTTCTTGAAAAAAGATCAATACTCGGAGGCATTGCTGCCGGGGAAGAATTTCATCCAGGCTATTCAACAACAGGGTTACTGCACGATACCAGTGGCGTTCGACCACACGTGATCAAGGACCTGAACCTTGAAAACTTTGGATTGAAAACGAAGAAATCAAGAGCTAACGTTTCCATACTATCAAAAGACGGAAAATGTATACAACTAAGCTCAGATGTGAGCACAGCATGTACTGCCATTGCAAAATTTTCTCAAAAGGATGCGGATGCATATAAAGAATACAGAGCATTCATAGATAAGATCAGTCCGTTTATCAAAGGTCTGCTCAATGAACTTCCTCCGGATCTTACCCATCTTGGCGGCAAACAACTTTGGGAACTTGCCAAGAAAGGCCTATCACTGAAAAAGTTGGGTAAAAAGACCATGATGGAATTTCTGAAAGTAGCACCCATGAGCGTGGCTGACTTTTTGAATGAAAAGTTCGAAACAAATTTTCTCAAGGCCGGTATTGCAGGGCCAGCTATTTATGGGTCTTACACCGGCCCATGGTCATCGTACACGACTCTTAATCTTCTGATGTGGGAATGTACCGCTAATGAAAGCATACTCGGGGGACCCCAGGCACTTATTTCGGCTCTTGAAAAAGCAGCGAAGGATGCCGGAGTGGAGATCAGAACAAATGCTGAAATCGATAAAATAACATTAGATGCAAACCGTAAAGTATCAGGTGTTAAGCTTGTGAATGGAGAAGAAATTTTAACTCCGATTGTTACCTCCTCCTGCACTCCACAGGTAACGTTTTACGAGTTGCTCATGCCGAACCACATCAGCTATTCGCTCGAACATGCCATTAAGCATTACCGATCGCGTGGAACTACCGCCAAAGTGAATCTGGCGGTTAATAAATTAGTAAATTTCAATGGTGTTAGTGGCGTGGAGTTTGCCAGAACCGGTAACTCATTTGATGAAATGGAACGCGCATTCGATCCGGTGAAGTATAGAAAGTTTTCAGATGAACCAATTTTGGACATTCACATTCCTTCTGTAGAGAATACATCGCTGGCGCCCGCAGGTCATTCGGTGGTTTCCATTGTAGTTCATTTTGCTCCGCATCACTTTGATGAAGGATGGTCAGAAAAAACGAAAGAAAGATTACTTAATAATGTGATCAACACATTAACACCATATGCTCCGGATATCGCTTCTTCAGTTGTTGCATGTGAAGTGTTGTCCCCGGTAGACTTAGAAAATCGATATAGTCTTACCAATGGGCACATCTTCCATGGAGAGCATGCGGTGGATCAGCTAATCACACGACCCATTCCATCTTGCGCGCGTTATGCCACGCCAATTGATGGGCTATATCTGTGCGGAAGCGGGTCGCACCCCGGAGGCGGAATCACCTGCATGCCGGGATACCTGGGTGCGAAAATGATTCTGGAAAAGAATTAAAGTGGTAAATTTCCTTTCGAATGGAAAAAAAACAATTCAAAAAAAGAGGAGTTGATTACCCCATCATTGATGGCACCCGCACATTGCCAGGAAAATATTACCACAGTCCGGAAATTTATCAGGAAGAAGTAGAAAAGATTTTTTATAAGTTTTGGCTATATGCTTGTCGGGCAGAAGAAATTCCATCGGTTGGCGATTATAAACTTATTCAGGTAGCAGACGAAAGCCTTATTCTGGTGCGCGACAAGTCGGATAAAATTAAGGCGCTCTTCAATGTGTGTAGCCACAGAGGTACACAGCTTTGCACAGACCCAAAAGGAAGTTTCAAATCCAAATCCATACAATGTCCTTACCATGCCTGGACGTATGCCCTTGATGGCAAGCTCATGGCTGCACCTTTGATGCAGGAGGGGCATGGATTTCAAAAAGAAGAATGTGCTCTTCCCCAAGCCCTTGTGCATGTATGGGAAGGTTTTGTGTTTATCAATCTTGATAAGAACCGCGTAGCCTTTGAAGTACAAATGAGTGCGCTCATGGGAAAATTTTCCGATTGGAAAATGGAAGATCTGAGAATCGCGCATCACATCAAATACGAACTGAATTGTAACTGGAAACTTATTCTTCAGAATTACCAGGAATGTTATCATTGTCCGGGTGTGCATCCGCTACTTAGTGAACTTACCCCTGTTCAATCCGCCCAACATGATGCCAGCGAAGGAGCTGTGATTGGTGGGTTCATGGATCTCACCAAAAAAAGAGGAAGCATGACCATGAATGGTGAAGCTGCTGCACCTCCGGTTTGTAATGTGTCGGGTGACGATTTACAAAGAGTTTACTATTACTCAGTATTTCCAAACATGCTGCTTACACCGCATCCCGATTTCGTATTATTCCATCACATCACACCCCTTGGTCCTGACAAGATTATCAATGATTGCTATTGGCTATTTCGTCCGGAAGTAATTAACGATACTAGTGCACAGGCTGGAATTAAATCAGCGGTTGAGTTTTGGGACTTAACGAACAAGCAAGACTGGCAAGTTTGTGAGCAAATGCAGATCGGAACAAAATCCAAACGATTTACGAGAGGATTTTATTCTGGGCGGGAAGACATCCTCCATCAACTGGATCAGGAGGTGCTAAAAGCCCTTGGACATGATGGCTTAGATTAAGGAGTCCTAGTTGCAAGCTTACTCTTCCAATACCCGTAACTAAAATAAATCGCCAGTCCGAACCCCATCCACCCAAAAAATACAACCCAGCTTCTAGCCGGTATTTCAATCATCAGGTACAAACAACACAACATCCCCAGCACCGGAATCAAGGAAAGCTTCTTCATAAAAGATGCCACGGCAATGGAGACTGAAATCAGTACAAAGATCAGGAAAAGAATTTCCTGACGTGATTCATGCGAAAGATTCAAAAACGCATTGCCCACACGCTCACGGAAACTGTACAGAAAAAAAGCCAGAAGGATAGGAACGATAAACTGGCTGTTGATATACGGTAGTTTAAACCGCTTGTTATTATTTAAGTCGGAATCGTTGGGCAGCATCAATACACCACCACACACGATCGCAAATGCAAATAGTGTTCCGATACTGGTTAGGTCAGTCATCAATGCACTCTCAATAAATAGAGAAGGAATGGCCACAATAACTCCAGTGATAATCGTAGCAAATGCCGGGGTTTGAAACTTGGGGTGAATTTTTGAGAAACGCTTTGGTAACAATCCATCGCGGCTCATGCTCATCCAAATACGCGGCTGACCAATTTGGAAAACCAATAGTACACTGGTGGCCGCCACTACCGCGCTCACCGAAATAAAGAAACCAACCTTCGACAGGTTGATCTTTTCAAACACATACGCCAGCGGATCAGCGATATTATTGAATTCAGAATAATTCACCATACCCGTGATCACTAAGGTGACCACCACATAGATAACGGTACAGATAATTAAGGAATAAATCATCCCCCTCGGTAGGTCACGCTGAGGATCGGAACATTCTTCAGCCGTAGTGGAGATGGCATCAAAACCGATGTAGGCAAAGAATACAGCCGACACTCCTTTTAGTACTCCGCTGAAACCATTCGGCATAAAAGGTGCCCAGTTATCGGTATCAATATAGAATACCCCAATCAATACAATCACCAGCAATACAATCAACTTCAGGCCCACCATCATATTGGCCCCCTTCTTACTTTCCTTAATACCGATATAGGCCAACACAGTAATTAACACAATAATTAACGCGGCTGGTACATTGGCAATAAACCTAAATCCTGCAATAACGGGGGCTGTTGTCCAGGCTAATGCCGAAACATCCTGCCCTGCTTCCTGCATGCGCAAAAAAGTCTGGCGAGCAGTCTCCGGGTCAGTAGCCAGCCATGCCGGTAAATGAATGCCTATACCTTCCAATAAATTAATAAAGTAACTGCTCCATGAAATGGACACCACCACATTGCCAATAGCATATTCCAGAATCAACGCCCAACCGATAATCCAGGCTGCGAGTTCACCAAACGTAACATAGGAATAGGTATAGGCACTGCCTGATACAGGAATACGGGATGCAAATTCAGCATAGCACAAAGCCGTGAATCCACAGGTTACGGCTGTAATCATAAATAGAAAGACAACTCCGGGCCCTCCGTTAAAAGCAGCCTGGCCAATGGTAGAGAATATGCCTGCACCAATTACCGCTGCGATGCCCATCGAAGTCAAGTCTCGTACGTTCAGTACTTTCTTGAGTTGGTTGTTATGGCCATCCGAACCCTTTGCTTCCTCCAAAATGTTGGTTAAGGGCTTCTTTCTAAAGAGTTGATTGGACATGGTTAAAAAATTAAGACTGAAAAATAACAAAAATAGATTAGGATTTACCTGGATTGATGAATATCCCATGGGGAAGGACACGCATGCTATATGAATTTTACCGGATACCGGTACATATATTTTCTCACGTCATTGCGCAGCGTTATCTTTAAGCCCTGGATGAAGGAGCCGCACCGTACACCACCCATTAAAACAATTTCTCACGAAGAGATTAATACCTTACCCCTTGGTGCATTCAAGGGAAAAATTGATCTGGTTACCAAAGCTGATGTTCTCTCAAAAGTCTTCAAAGAAATTAAACATCACGAAGTGGTGGGATTCGACACGGAAACCAAACCTGCCTTTGTAAAAGGCCAGGTGCATAAAGTGTCCTTGCTTCAATTGGCTATTCCCCACAAGGTATTTTTAATACGGTTAAATCATACCGGGCTGGATCGGGAGATCATCCACTTTCTTGAAAATGAAAAAATTGTCAAGGCGGGGGTAGGTATCCGGGATGACATCAAAACCCTGCACAAGCTTAATCGCTTTCATGCTGCAGGCTTTGCAGAACTTTCAACCATGGCGCGTGAGGTTGGATTGGAAGTAGAGAGTGTTAAAAAACTTACAGCACTGTTACTGGGGTTCCGGATTTCAAAGGGAGCACAAACTTCAAACTGGGAGGCCGAGCATCTGAATGAAAAACAGCTCTTGTATGCCGCTACCGATGCATGGGTATGTTTGGAAATTTATCGAAAGCTAACGCGTACCTAACGCTTCTTTGTTTTCAACCGGTTAATTTCTTCCTGCAATTTTAAAATGGCGTGTGCCAAATGATCGGCCGATAGGATTCCTGATTCCACATCCGGGAACTGCGTAGAGAAATAGGCTTTTACCGCCCATACTTCCAGTACATCTTCAGCCTTTATCGTGTACGGCTCATACAACCGGTTGTCTGATACCAACAGGAGTTTATCCTTGGTATCCGCAAAATTAAACACCCGCTTAAAAACTATCCCCTCTTGTTGCGATACGATGATGTACAGCTTTCCATTTTTCAAGGATGAAAGACTCTCCACATACTCGCCAAACACAATCGATCCTGATAGAATGGGCAACATGGAGTCGCCCTTAATTTCAAAAGCGCGATAGGTAGCATTTCGGGGTAACACCGGCAATCCGATTTTGGGTAAGTCTATAATATACTCTACATCCTGGTACCCGTTGAGATATCCTGCGGATGCTTTCTGCGAGACCAACTCAATATTCTCGTTATCGTCTTTGTCCACCGTAATGGCCAACACTTCTTTACCCGAAAAACTCTTCCATTCTTTCTCAGACAGCTTACTTAAATCCTTCCGCGAAAGCGCATCCAGGCTCACCTTAAACATATCAGAAATATCCAACAGGCAGGCCAGTGGTGGTATGGCCCGTTCTTCTTCATAGGCACCAATAACCGATTGCTTTAGCCCAAGCTTCTCAGCAAATTGTTTTTGCGTTAGTCCTTGTCGAAGACGAAGGAATTTGAGGTTTTTATTTACTGTGTTCATACATCAAGAATAAGAAGATTATGAAGGATACCCCAAAAGGGGTTCCCTTCAAATCTTACTAACACTATGGCAAGCGTTACATCAAAACTAAATATTTTAGTTTAAATTAAAAAACAAATACTAAAATTTTTAGTTAATTAGCATCATGGATCGCAACATCATTCACCTGGACCTAGATGCGTTTTTCGTGGCCGTAGAGCGCAGGAAGAATCCCAAACTAAAAGACAAGCCTTTGATTGTGGGAGGTAGCAGCCGCAGGGGCGTGGTGGCAGCCTGTAGTTACGAAGCTCGAAAGTTTGGAGTGCACTCGGCCATGCCCATGTACCTGGCCTTGCAACTCTGCCCGGATGCCACCGTCATCTCGGGTGATATGGAGGCGTATAGTCAGTATTCTCATTTGGTCACTCAAATTATTGAAGACAGTGCCCCCATGTTTGAGAAGTCATCCATCGATGAGTTTTATATTGATGCCAGCGGAATGGACCGGTACTTTGGTGCATTTAAGTGGGCCAAGGAGTTACGCAACAAAGTAGTTGACGAAAGCGGCCTCCCGATTTCCATGGCCATGTCGGTGAACAAACTGGTCTCCAAAGTGACCACCGCTGAGTTCAAGCCCAATGCCGAACGGCACATTCCGGCCGGTACAGAAAAAGAGTTTCTGGCTCCGCTTGCCGTGGAGAAAATTCCGATGATTGGAAAACAGACGGCCTCCTTTTTATATGACATGGGGGTGCGCACGGTAGCCACCCTGCGCGATATGCCGTTGAATTTTTTAGTCAGTGCATTTGGAAAAAATGGCATCAGTCTTTGGAACAAAGCTAATGGCATTGATGAGTCGCCTGTGATGCCGTACTCCGAGCAGAAATCAATTTCCACAGAATCTACTTTTGAAGAAGATACCATTGATGTAAAGCGATTGAAATCTATTCTCATCGCCATGGTAGAAAAGGTTGCTTTTCAGCTGCGCGAACAAAAGAAACTTACGTCCTGCATCACCGTGAAAATCCGGTACTCCAATTTTGATACGGAAACAAAACAGATACACATTCCCTATACTTCTTCCGATCATGTGATTTTGCGTGTCGTGCAGGAGTTGTTCGATAAACTTTACAACCGCAGGATGCTGATTCGCCTCGTGGGGGTACGCCTCAGCAGTTTAGTACACGGCAGTCATCAGATCAGTTTGTTTGATGATACCGCGGAAACCATCAATCTGTACGAAGCCATCGATCACATTAAACATAAACACGGAGTAGAAAAACTGGTACGGGCTACCACCATTGGTGTAAGCAAACGTGTACGCATGGAGATGAACATGTTTAAAGGTAAAGTGACGAAGAATATGATGAATTGAAATGTGCGGTGATATGAAATACAAAAATACATATCGAGTAGAGACCAATCGATTAAAAAATCACGATTACGGAGCACACGGTTTTTATTTTGTAACCATTTGTACCAAAAATAAAGAATATTATTTTGGTCATATCATTCCTGTAGAGACGCAAAATTTTGCGTCTCTACATCCCACAGTAATAGGAAACGCTGCCTATTACTATTGGACAGAAATCCCCAAACACTTTCCTTTTGTTACATTGGATGAATTTATCATCATGCCAAATCACATTCATGGTATTTTATTTTTTAATAAACCTGATTATCACAACTGGAGGCCCAATTCTTTTGGTCCTCAGTCACAAAACCTCGCTTCAATAGTCCGAGGATATAAAAGTGCTGTAAAAAAATATGCCGTAGTTAACAACATTGAATTTGAATGGCAGCCTCGATATTATGATCATGTTATTCAATCTGAAGATAGCTTGAATAACATTCGGAATTATGTAATGGATAATCCTATAAAATGGTTGACGGATCGTTGTGTGGAAATGCATAATTATGCGTCTCCTCACAATAAAAACGCAAAATGAATTTTACTATGAATCCGCTACACATCCTCAAAGAAAAATTCGGGTATGCTTCCTTTCGGCTAGAGCAGGAAGCCATTATCCATTCCATTTTACAAAGGAAAGATACGTTTGCCCTCATGCCCACAGGAGGCGGAAAGTCATTGTGTTACCAAATTCCTGCACTTATTTTTGACGGCCTTACCGTAGTTATCTCTCCCCTTATTGCCTTAATGAAAGACCAAGTTGATGCCCTCCGCATCAACGGCATTCAGGCAGCATTTTTAAACTCCACGCAAAGCTCACGGGAACAGGAAGAAATTCTCAACGCGATCATCGCGAAAGAACTCAAACTTCTGTACCTCGCTCCGGAGAGTTCTTTTTTCAGAAAACTTCCTTCCTTTAACGTAAGTCTTATTGCAATTGATGAAGCCCACTGTATTTCTCACTGGGGACACGATTTCCGGCCGGAATATTTAATGCTGGCCAAACTCAAGCAAGCCATGCCGCACGTGCCGGTGATTGCCCTCACGGCCACCGCTGATCGCCTCACACGGAAAGACATTGTTGAAAAACTAGCACTTAATAACCCTGCTACGTTTGTATCGAGTTTCAACCGCGCCAACATTCGATACACGGTTGAACCCAAGCGAAATAGCTTTGAGAAGCTGCTCAATTTTTTGGACAACCGAAAAGAAGAATCGGGCATCATATACTGCCTCTCCCGTGCTTCTACTGAAAAATTAGCAAGTGATTTAACAGAAGAAGGATTTCAGCACTCCCCTATCATGCAGGTCTTGACCGGGAAACCCGTGCCCGCCATCAGGAAATGTTTTTGCGCGATGAGATCAAAATTGTTGTGGCAACGATCGCGTTTGGAATGGGCATCGACAAATCGAACGTGCGGTATGTCGTGCATATGGACCTGCCCAAGAACATTGAAAGCTATTATCAGGAAACAGGGCGTGCAGGAAGAGACGGGTTAGATAGTGAGGCCTTACTCTTTTATTCTTATGCCGATGTGAGTAAGCTGAAACGGTTTGCAGAAGTGGAGAATAACCCCGCGCAGACCGAAATATCGTTAAAGAAATTAGACCAAATGGCCGCCTATGGCGATCTGCCCACATGCCGCAGAAAGTATTTATTGAATTACTTCGATGAAACAGCCGATACATACTGCGGGAATTGCGATGTGTGCCTGACTAGAATTGAGCGGGTGGATGGAACTGTGTTAGCACAGAAAGCTCTTTCGGCTGTAGCACGGTTGCAGGAACGATTTGGTGCGGGTTACGTAATTGATTTCTTGCGAGGGTCAAATGCAACAAAAATTCAAGAAGAACACAAACAATTAAAAACCTTCGGCATTGGTGCCGATGTGAGCAAAGAGGTTTGGAATGACATTATTCGCGATCTGCTGGCGCAGGAGTATCTCTTCAAATCAGAGGGTATATATCCTGTGTTGAAACTCACTTCAAAAAGCTCTGCTGTACTGAGGGGTGGAGAAACAGTAATGCTCGCAAAATCAAAAGAGGTAATTGAAATAAAACACTACCATAAAGCCGATTACGAAATAGAACTCTTCAAGCAACTCAAAGATGTAAGACGGGAGTTGGCTACAGAAGAAAATGTACCTGCCTACATTGTTCTTTCCGATGCCACGTTGCTTGAATTGGCCACCTATCTGCCACACAACAAAGAGGAGTTCAATAAAATATCTGGCTTTGGTCAGGTGAAGATTGAAAAATATGGTAAACACTTTTGGGAAGTGGTTGCAGCATATTGTCGCAAGAATACGTTAACATCACGCATCCATCTCAAAACCCCTAAGCGCCAACGCAGGGAAAGACGCGAGAGAGAAACCGACACCAAACAACAGAGCTTTGAGCTTTTTAATCAGGGTCATTCCATTAAAAAAATTGCTGAGTTGCGTGAACTCAGTATCATAACCATTGAAGGACATCTTGCTTTTTATGTACAGCAAGGAAAACTCTCAATTGATCAAGTAATGGACACTTCAAAAATTACTGCAATCCAAAAAGCGCTTGAACAGGTTGGAGGAACGGCATTAGCGCCCGTAAAAAATCTACTGGGGGAGGATTACGGTTACGGAGAAATACGAATGGTGATGGCGTATTTAGAAAGAATTAAAAGCATAGAATTAAATGTAGAGTAATATTTCGGTCTGTGGGGACACAGACCGAGGTGCAGGTGTAAGCAACAAGGTGCGTATGAAGATGGATATGTTTAAAGGGAAGGTTACGAAGAATTTGATGAGTTGAAAATATGCAATGGTTTGTGTCCTCACGAAACTTTAGCCCCGGTCTGTGTCCCCACAGACCGTGACAAAAACTATGTATCTCAATTGTCACACCGGCTTCAGCTTCAAATACGGCACACTGCCCATCAAAACACTTTTTGAAGAAGCCAAACGGTGTGGGGTTCACAAATTAGCATTAACCGAGATCAACAACACCGCCTCCTATCTCGAGATGCTGCGGGTTTGTGATGAAAACAAGGCACGCCCAAACGGGCTCACCAAATTTGACAAGGAACCCTATGCGCTAGACCTCGCGGTAGGCGTTGAGTTTCGCAACGAAAACAACTTTCTCTACATTATTCTCGCTAAAAATAATCTGGGGTTTGAACGAATCAACCGGTTTTTATCACACCACAATCGTGAGGACAAGCCTTTTCCAGTTCGTGCACCTGAACTTGAAGAAACTTTTATCCTTTATGCCTTTGGTGCAGTTGAACCCGATCAATTACGGGAGCATGAATTTCTAGGAATAAAAAAGAAAGATCTTATTCAGTATGCCGCCTACCCTTTTCGCGAGGAGTATACCAAAAAGTTTGTCCTGTTCCACCCGGTAACATTTTTGCCTCCTGAAAAATCATTCAACGAGAAAACCAAAAAAGAAAAAATCATTTACCGCGATTTTAATACTCACCGGCTGCTTCGGTGCATTGCCAACAATACGTTGCTCAGCAAACTGCCGGAACATTACCAGGCTTCGAAGGAAGAGTACATGGTGTCGGGACAGGAACTTACCAAACTATTTGAATCCTTTCCGGAGCTTATTCAAAATTCAAAACAACTGTTAGATCAATGTTCAATAGAATGCGCCCTGGGAGTAGATAAAAACAAAAAGATTATACGAGAGACTCCCGAAGCGGATATGGAGTATTTGCGGGAGGAAACCGCTAAAGGATTTGCCAAACGGTATGGCGATAACCCTTTTGTGTGGGAGAATCATATTGAGAAAGAACTTCGCATCATTGCTCATAAAAACTTCATATCGTATTACCTGATTGCCTACGACCTCATTCTGTTTGCCAAACAAAAAGGATTTGATTTTGTGGGTCGGGGCAGCGGAGCCAACAGCACGGTGGCCTATTGCCTGGGCATTACCAATGTCGACCCCATTGAATTAGATCTTTACTTCGAACGTTTTTTAAATGAAGAGCGTGTCACTCCACCCGATTTCGATATTGACTTCTCCTGGGATAACCGTGATGAAATTTATCAATACCTGTTTGAACGCTACGAATACGATCATGTATGCCTGCTGGGTACGCACGTCACCTATCAGGCTAAGTCCATCATTCGCGAGTTGGGCAAAGTGTTCGGACTCCCTAAGGAGGAAATTGATGACCTGGTCGAAAACCGAAAAAAGAATGCGGACCGCGACCATATAGGCACCATGATTTTCAATTATGCCTCCTACATTATTTCAAAAGAGTTACCGGCCAACATTTCCATTCACGCGGGGGGCGTGTTAATCACGGATAAACCAATTTACGCCTACACCGCCACCGAGTTTCCTCCCAAAAGTTTACCGGTATCACAATTTGAAATGCACACCGCTGAAGACTTTGGCATCTACAAATTTGATATCCTCAGTCAACGTGGGTTAGGCCACATCAAAGAAACGGTTAAGCATGTGAAACGAAATCAGGGGATTGACATCGATGTGCACCAGTTCAAAAAATTTAAAGAGGATGAAAAAATAAAAGAACTACTCCGCCACAGTAAAGCGATGGGTTGTTTTTATGTAGAGTCCCCCGCCATGCGCATGCTGTTAGAAAAGTTAAAATGCGATGATTACCTCACGCTCGTGGCAGCCAGTTCCATCATCCGGCCCGGTGTAGCCAGCTCAGGTATGATGAAAGCGTACATTGAACGGTTTCACATGCACAAAAAAGGAATCAAGTACGAATCCATCCACCCCAAAATGGATGAGCTGATGGCCGACACCTTTGGTGTGATGGTGTACCAGGAGGATGTGATTAAAGTAGCACACCATTTTGCAGGGCTTACCTTAACGGAAGCGGATGTACTGCGCAGGGGCATGTCGGGCAAATATCGTTCACGTGAAGAGTTTCAACGCATTCGCGATACATTCTTTGAAAACTGCGAAAAAAAGGGGTATGAAAAACATGTTACAAATCGCGTGTGGGAACAAATCGAGAGTTTTGCCGGATATTCTTTTGCCAAAGGCCATTCGGCCAGCTATGCAGTAGAGAGCTACCAAAGTCTGTTTTTGAAAGCTCACTATCCCCTGGAGTTTATGGTGGGTGTAATCAACAACTTTGGCGGGTTTTATAAGACTGAGTTTTATTTTCACGAAGCACACATGAACGGTGCACACATTGAAGCACCGTGTATCAATCACAGCGAGTACCTCACCACGATTGATGGAAATAAAATCTACATCGGATTTATTCATCTGAAAAGCCTGGAGACAAAAATTGCCCGACAGATTGAGGCTGAACGGAAACAGCACGGGCCCTACAAAAGCCTGGATAATTTTTTGCGCAGGGTGAAGCTGGGGCTCGAGCAAGTACGCATTCTCATCCGCATTGGAGCATTCCGCTTTATCTATAAATCAAAACAACATCTATTGTGGGAGGCCATGCTGTATTTCAGCCATGCAAAAAACAAGGACAACACTACCGTTTACCTGTTTGATACGGAGCCAAAAGAATATCCTTTGCCCAATCTTCAACACAACAAACTGGAAGATGCCTTTGATGAGATTGAATTGTTAGGATTTCCCCTGTGCAATCCGTTTAAGCTTATAGAAAATCCCGAACGGGGCATCCTGGCAAATCAATTGCCTGAGCATCTCAATAAAGACGTTTACATCATCGGGTATTGTGTTACCACCAAACCTACCCGTACACGTGCGGGTGATCCCATGGAATTTGGTACGTTTAACGACCGCGAAGGAAACGTATTTGACACCGTACATTTTCCGAATGTTACAAGGCGGTATCCTTTTCGTGGTCGCGGCTTTTATGAAATAAAAGGAAAGGTGACCGAAGATTTTGGCGTATATGCCATTGAGGTGACCTGGATGGACAAAGTACCCATGCTGTTCAAAAAATCCTTTCCCCCAGAAGAACGGACTACTCAGGTGGCACAGTACTAACTCATTGTAAATCCCCTATTTTTGCAGGCACTTAAATACACATGAAGTATACGCTTTCTGCAAAAGATCCGAAGTCATCTGCCCGTGCGGGAGTTCTACACACCGCCCATGGCGATATTCACACTCCTATCTTTATGCCGGTAGGTACAGCCGGTTCGGTAAAGGCCGTTCACCAACGCGAGTTAGAGCATGATATTCAAGCCGAAATTATTTTAGGCAACACCTATCATTTATACCTACGGCCCGGTATTGATCTTCTTGAAAAGGCGGGAGGGCTTCATAAATTCAACGGCTGGAACAAACCTATTTTGACCGACAGCGGTGGTTATCAGGTTTACTCACTCTCCGAGAACAGAAAGATTCATGATGAAGGCGTTACGTTCAAGTCACACATTGATGGATCGAAACATGTATTCACTCCTGAAAGTGTTATAGACATTCAGCGTTCGATTGGCGCGGATATTATCATGGCCTTTGATGAATGTACCCCCTACCCATGCGAATACAGCTATGCAAAAAAATCGTTGAAGATTACCCATCAATGGCTGGAGCGATGTATCAAACAAATGAACACTACTCAACCACGCTATGGATATGAACAAGCCTTGTTCCCCATTGTGCAGGGCAGTGTGTATAAAGATTTGCGTGAACAATCTGCGGAGTTCATTGCCTCTCAAAATCAGTATGGTAATGCCATTGGGGGATTGTCGGTGGGAGAACCTCACGACATGATGTATGAAATGACAGCGGTGGTGTGCAACATTTTACCGGCCGATAAGCCACGCTACCTCATGGGTGTTGGCACGCCTGAAAATATACTCGAGTGTATTGCGTTGGGCATTGATATGTTTGACTGTGTGATGCCTACCCGTAATGCCCGCAACGGTATGCTCTTTACCGCGAAGGGCATCATCAATATCAGAAATGAAAAGTGGAAGGATGACCTTTCCCCTATTGATTCGGAATTAGGTGGATATGCCAGTATATTTTACTCTAAAGCCTATTTAAGGCATCTCATTATCAACAAAGAAATCTTAGGTGCACAAATTGCCACACTACACAACCTTACCTTTTACCTTTGGTTGGTGCGGGAGGCCCGAAAACAAATTATTAACGGTACTTTTACGGACTGGAAAAATCAGTTGACGAAACAGGTAACGCAAAGACTTTAAGCATCAATACAAACGGAATGAACAAAGCGGTAGTCCTTATTCCTACATACAATGAAATTGAAAACATAGCTGCGATCATTGATGCTGTCTTTTTTCTAAAAGACCCTTTCCATATTCTGATCATTGATGATAACTCTCCTGACGGAACGGCTGAGAAAGTGAAAAGCCTTCAGCATGAATACAATACCAGTCACGATAAAAAGTTGCATCTCTTGCAACGTCCCGGTAAACTTGGATTAGGAACTGCCTACATCACAGGATTTAAATGGGCACTTGAGCATGGGTATGATTTTGTCCTGGAAATGGATGCCGATTTCTCGCACAATCCAAATGATCTTCCCCATTTGTTAGAAGCTTGTTCCAAAAATGGTTATGATATGGCTATTGGTTCGCGATACTCTACAGGAGTTAACGTAGTGAACTGGTCCATCAAACGCGTGTTACTATCTTACTTTGCCAGTTACTACGTACGCACCGTAACCCGAATGCCCATTATGGATACTACGGCAGGTTTTGTGTGTTACGCAAAAGAGGTATTGAATACAATTCCACTGGATAGAGTAAAGTTTGTTGGCTATGCCTTCCAGATCGAAATGAAATTCCTGACCTGGAAACATGGTTTTTCAATTACAGAAGTGCCCATCATTTTTACAGATCGGAAAAAAGGAGTCTCTAAAATGTCAACCAGTATTTTCAAAGAAGCCCTGTTGGGGGTTCTGTGGATGACCATCAAAAGCTGGTTTAAAAAATATCCTCAAAAATCAAGCAACAAACGTGTATAGAAAGTTGGCAATGAAATTCCAGAACATCACCAACGCAATGGCAATGGCTTTCGCCAGATAAAAATTGTATCCCTTTCGTTGGTGGGCAAACCAAATCATAACGGTGTTCAATCCCAAGCCAATGGTGGCAATTAAGAAAAATTTAATAAACTGTTCCGCTACCTGGGGATCATCATTTTCAAATGTCCAGTTACGATTCAGAAAAAAATTGGTAGTAGCGGCACAACAAAAGCCAAGTGCATTGGCTACATATTTCTGAATCCCGAATTTTTCCTTGGCGAGATAGGTGATCGCAAAATCCACCAACACGCCCGATGCACCCACAATCGCGAACTTGATGAACTTAATAACAACAGCGGGTAGCTCCATGACCAAAATTATGGAATCACGACCGGATATGCTGAACTATTGATTGAAAAAAACTGATTTACAGGTTTCAGTCCAAACATTATTGAATACTGACCCGGTGGTACTGGTTCCTTACTCGTAACGACAACAACGGAAGTGCTCTTTGCTGGCAGGAATTTCGTGTCAGTCGACAACTCAATTTCTGTTCTTTTATTCTCATCATTTACAACAAACATCATTATGTCAGTTGCTTGAGCAAGGTCAATGGAAACCAGATACGGATTTACAATCTGAAGAGTATCTGAAAAGATTCCTCCTATCAGATCGCTATCCGCCTTCCAATCAATACTTACTTCCTTATAAAAAGCAAAGTCATCCACTACCCTTCCAAAGGCACCATAAGGACCGTTTACATTTATCTCTTCAAATTCCGGACGAGGATACCGGGAAACTGCATAGATACGTTTTCCAAAAAATTGTTCTTCATCCTTCCAAATGTCATACTGATTACGTCTTCCCCCTGAACTCAATCCATACGCACGCTCCTGAGTATAAAAGTGATATTTGGCCGTGAGTTGATAGGAGTTCAATATAAACACGGGAAGTCCGTTTGCCCGATGCTGAATTTCCTTTGACAGTAACGGATACCCATGAAATTCATTGGCGATAGGCAACACATCAAAAACAAGAAACAGTCTGCCTAGAATAAGCAATGGCACCACAACCAATCCGCTGTATAGTACTGCCCGAAGTTGAGTCTCCGTTGCATACTTCATCACCAAAATAATAATTGGAATGACTAGCACATACGTCCACTGTGGTTCAATGTGACCACGAAACGTCATAATTAAGAAGAACCCTAAAAACCCAATGAATAAAAAAACAAGGCCACGTTCAAATTTATCAACGGGTATTTTGGATCTGAACAGATTGACAATTACTATGACCAGAATTACAGGGTTGAAGTTGATCAACTGATTCACCAGGTAAATCCAAAAAACCTTAAACTCAAAGGATTTATTCCGATCCACAAGGTGATACTTCAGGGATGGAAACTCATTGACATACTGCCACACCAAATGTGGTATAAACAGACAAGCACCAAACATTGACCCTGCCCAGAATTTATAGTCGAGAAGAATTTTCGGATTACTTAAAATAATAAAACCAATAATCAGTATGCCATGGTATTTTGAATACAGCATCAATGCCATGGAAACTCCTAATAACAGGGAATTGATCCAGGAGTTGTCTGAAAGAAATTTCTTATAAAGAATAAGAAAAACAACAGCCGTTAAAAAAACAGGCGCATCAGGTGTAGCGATGAACGCAAAGACGTGTAGAATCGGAATCAAGGCCATCACGATCACAATGGCCATGGATCTTTTTTCCTTTGTCTCTGCAGGAAGCAGATAACGGTAAATTAGCAATAGTGCGGCAATCTGAGATAGGATGGTAATGAGCCGCACCCCAAATTCATTGTTGAAAAAAAGATACCCTAACCTGACAAATAAAGCCACAACAGGTGGGTGATCAAAATAGCCCCAATCCAATCGCAACGAATACACCCAATAATACGCCTCATCATTGGTGAGGTTAGTGAAATAGGCTTGTATCCCATTCAACAGAAACCAACCACTAAAAAAAATGATAAGATTTCTGGTACTCATCCCTATTTCTTTCGAAGATTATCCGTGGATATAAACACTGTAAGAAGTTGTTGGTTGTCCAGTTTTTCTTCAATGTAATGCAGTGAGAATACAAACCTGATTTGAACTGCCTTTTGCTTGATAAACTCATAACCAAAATCTGCTCGTCCATACACCGGAGCTTTATAGAAGCTATCACCATAAGCAATGCTCTGTCCCTCTCCGGTATACAGAAATGTATTGCAAAAGAAATGTTTCTTTTGCACAAAGAATCCATATTGAAAACCCGAGGGGGTTTGCCAATCGTATACATTTCGAAGTCGATCGAACGAACCAAGCCATGAAACATTCAAGGAGAGAGAATCAAAAAAGGTTTTTCTCGACAGATCAATCCCTAACCTAAGCATCAGTCCGGCATTATCGCGAATGTGGTCATCGGGTATGGGTTCTGCAGGACCAGCATAATGGTAAAGCACAAAGTAATTATCAAAGAAGAAATTGCCTAACGTTTGACGACCTGAGGTACCGGTCAAAAAGGTTTCACGATTGGTGTCGGTTTGGCGGGAGGTCCAATCGATCCAGGCAGTTTGATACCCCCTTGCCACTTTCACTTTTAAGTAAATCCCTTCCACATTAGGCCGAAAGTACCGAAGTGTATCATTTAATAAAGGCAAAGGGTACTGATCAAGAAGACCGGCTCTTGGAAAAAACCCCATGTAAAAATCCACTTTCCGCTTAACGTATTGGTAATACATAATCGGATTATGCAGGTAAGCATTCTCCTCGCTGCCAAATTCTTTTGTAAGGTGGAGGCCGACCCTCAATCGATGCGCGCTGTCCAACAAAAAACCTACTTCTGGCGAGATTCTTGCACCGAAAATTGTTTGAGGAGGATGAACCGTATTGGTGTATTCCCGATTATCCGCAAACCCATAAAATGGAAGAACGTACTCAAACTGTCGCTGTTGGGCCTGGGCAAACAACGAGATCAGAAACATCCCGGTACTAAATATGAATTTCAATCCCCCATTACTGGCACTCAGTACTGAAAACCCATATGCTTTACCCTCTAAAAGTCGTAATCTTGTGGATGAGATTTTTTCATGGCCAACAGAAAGAGGGTTGGCAATGTGTTTAAGAGAGGACATCATGTTGAACTTTGTATTTCTTTCGAATCATTACTTTGCATCACCGATGCGGCACAAAGGTAAAGTTAAGTTTACTGAATGAAACTACTGGATAAATATATTATTAAACAATTTCTCAGCACGTTTATCTTTGTGGTTGTACTTCTTTTAGCGGTTATCACCGTAATTGATTTAACCGAAAAAACAGATAAGTATGCCAACGCTAAATTGCCTGCCGGTAAAATAATTGAATACTACCTCGACTTCATGCCGTGGATCGGAGGGTTAGTTACTCCTATCATTGTCTTTATCGCTGCTGTTTTCGTTACCTCCAGGTTGGCCAATCGTACAGAGATTATTGCCATGTTAAGCAGCGGAATGAGCTTTAGAAGAATACTCCTTCCCTACTTCATTGGAGCGCTGCTCATCGCCTCTGCCAGTTTCTGGTTAAACGGGTGGATCATTCCAAATTCCAATAAATCAAGACTGGCATTTGAACTCGAGTATTTAAAACCAAAAACTTCTTACAGCTTGCGCAACATCCACATTCAGGTTGCAAAAAATACCTTTTTATATATGCAGAGTTACAATAGCTCCTCGGATAAAGGTTATCACTTTACGCTGGAGCGATTTGAAAACCACAAACTAATTGAAAAATTAACCTCCAAGAGAATCGAATGGGACTCCACGAAACAAAAATGGACGCTATATGATTGGAATCTGGTTAAGGTTAATGAGCTTTTTGAACCCACCAATAATGAATTGACCGACAAGATAATTGATAAAGAAAGCAGCGGAAAAACCATTAGCACAACGTTAGATACTGCGCTGGTCATTCATCCAAAAGAATTCGAAAATGACTATCGCAAATTCGATGGTCTCACATTAACCGAATTAAACAAATACATAAAAACGCTTCGTGCTCGCGGTTCGGCAGGGATTGAGGCCTATGAAGTGGAGAAGTATACACGGTTCGCGTCTCCCTTCTCCATATTCATTTTAACCTTTATGGGTGTTATTGTGTCGTCACGGAAAAGCCGGGGTGGCACAGGGTTTCAAATTGCGCTCGGCTTTGCGCTGTCTTTCATCTTCATTCTGTTTGTCATGATGTTCCGTACCTTCGCTGAAGCGGGGACATTGCCTCCTCAGATTTCCGTCTGGATTCCGGTTTTTACTTTTGGAATAATATCCGGCATCATGTATAAATACGTTCCGCGGTAATGGCCTCCACAACGGATTACCTTAAACTTCATTTCATTGTTTTCCTTTGGGGCTTTACCGCTATCCTGGGAAAGTTAGTAACCATTCCTGCAGTGGAGATGGTATTCTACCGAACATTATTGGCCGCCCTCGGTATGGGCTTGCTGATGGTGGGCATGAAAACAAGTTTTCGTACTTCATCTTCTGATTTCTGGAAAGTATTTCTTACCGGCTTTATCGTTGCCGCACATTGGCTCACATTCTTCATTTCTGGGCGCGTGTCGAATGCTTCCGTCAGCCTTGTGGGATTTGCAACGGGTTCGTTATGGACCGCGCTGATTGAACCGCTTGCCCGCGGAAGAAAAATTCAGGGATTAGAAGTATTTCTTGGTCTTCTTGTCATCGGGGGACTATACATCATCTTTGCATTTGACTTTGAGTATCCGCTAGGACTTTTCTTGGGGGTTCTTTCCGGACTTACCATGGCCATCTTTGCCGTGATTAATTCAACGTTTGTAGCACGCGTTAATCCTTACGTGATTACGTTTTATGAAATGGCAGGCGCTTGTGTGGGTACCGCACTTTTCTTTCCGGTTTACATTCATTTTTGGAGCGAAGGCCAGGGGCTTCAGCTGTCCCCAACATGGACGGATTGGATTTACATTGCAGCCATGGCATGGGCATGCTCGGTATATGCATATTCTGTGGCTCTTAAATTGATGAAGAAAGTTTCCGTATTCCTGATTTCATTAACCCTAAATCTGGAGCCTGTTTATGGAATAATCACAGCGGTGATTGTGTTTGGGGGAGCTGAAAAAATGAACATAAACTTTTACATCGGCACTTTAGTGATTTTATCAGCGGTGATTATGTATCCATTATTGAAACGCAGATGGGGAAGCCCTTCAATTAAGATACCCTGACCAGTGCGTTCCCTCCTCCACAGAAGTGGGCCAATGAATTTCTTTCTCAAAAATTCCATATACGGCAGAGCCTGAGCCGCTCATGCTGGCATACACAGCATTACGCTGATATAACTTTTCTTTGATTGATTTTATTTGAAGGTGATTTCGGAATACAGATTCCTCAAAATCATTTTTTAGCAAATTTCTCCACGATGAAATGTCTCTGGTAATGATGTCCATGATATTTGAACTCATGGCAGGTTTTACACCCGCATAGGCCTCGGCTGTAGAAACATGGATGGGCGGTATAATGATCACTATAAATTTCTCCTTCAAATTGAATTGTATTGGGTTCAATATTTCTCCCCTTCCTGTGCCTACTTGTGGGGTATCTTTCACAAAGAAGGAACAATCGCTCCCCAGCCGGGAAGCATATTGCTTCATTGCCTCTTCAGAAATCTTAAGTTCAAAGATGGTATTTAAAAGTCGCAGAGTGAATGCAGCATCCGAAGAGCCACCACCAAGGCCTGCGCCCATCGGAATAATTTTATGTAAATGGATTTTTACTGGACTTAGTTCAAAATCCTTTCGTAGGAGATGATAGGCCTTCAAGCAAAGATTTTCTTCAGGCCTCCCGGGAATAGCAATTCCTGAACTTGTAAATTCTAAATGTTCCGATGGAATAATTTCCAGAATGTCTGTCCAAGGGATTGGATAAAAACAAGTTTCAATCTCATGATATCCATCGGGCCGTTTGACCAGGATATTAAGTCCAAGATTGATTTTACAGTGCGGAAAAGAAATCATAGTTGCAGGTTACCGATGGCGGCAACCAGTAACAGAAATTATTTAGTGAGTCGCGCAATTAGATCCTCCGTAATGCCGGTGGCAGAAAATCCTCCATCGTGCATTAAGTTTTGCATGGTCACCATCCGGGTGAAGTCGGAGAACATGGCCACAATATAATTGGCACAATCTTCAGCAGCTGCGTTACCAAGGGGCGACATCATTTGTGCGTAATCGTAAAACACATCAAAACCGGAAATGCCAGCTCCTGCGGTGGTTTTGGTTGGAGATTGCGAAACGGTATTCACTCTAACCTTCTTAAGCTTTCCAAATCGATACCCATAACTCCGTGCGATAGACTCCAGCACTGATTTTGCCTGTGCCATATCTGAATAATCTGGAAAGGTTCGCTGTGCTGCAATGTAACTTAAGGCCACAATGGATCCCCATTCATTCATGGCATCGGTTTTTTCGGCCGTTTGCATGACCTTATGAAAAGACACCCCGGATATATCGAGGGTTTTTAAAAACCAGTCATAATTCAGATCCCCATAGGACTTATCCTTCCGCACGTTGGGGCTCATTCCTATAGAGTGCAACACAAAGTCAAGCTTGCCGCCTAAAACTTCCATCGATTTGGTAAACAGGGTGTTCAAATCCTCCTCGGAGGTGGCGTCCGCTGGAATTATTTCTGCATTGCAAACCTTAGCCAATTCGTTGATTTTTCCCATTCTCATGGCAATGGGTGCGTTGGTCAGGGTAAATAGTCCACCCTCCTCCTTCACCTTAAGTGCTGTTTTCCAGGCAATTGAGTTCTCATCCAATGCCCCGAAAATGATGCCCCGCTTTCCTTTTAATAGATTATTGGCCATAGGTATATTCCATTTAGTGCACAATTATACAAATAGTAGTGGAAGGGGGAAACAAGATCGTTTGGAGGAATAGTTAAGTTCTAAAAGATTTTGATAAATTTAGCCATCCAAAACCCTCAAACCTGTATGGAACCAAATCATGCTTTCTTAATCTCCTGGGACTTTTATATGATCCGCGGCTGCTTCGCTCTGGTTGGCGTTGGACTGCTGATTCTGCTTTATCACGAGTTTCGTGTCTTTCAAATCAAAGATTATAAGGAAAAATATGACTACGTAAATCTCCATGAAATACGATATTTCTGGTATGCCGTCATGGCGTTTATATTGGCTGCGGCCTTGTATTGCAATTCAATTTGGACAGAGGAAATCACGTCCACCGCACGCGGTATGTTATTCTTCTACGTAAGGATTTTCATTACCGTTAGCTTAACCTTAATCGCCTACTTTGCTTTTTACAGTATGGTGCGTATTTACTATCCTAAATACCTGGAGAAGCGTCTTAACAAATTGCGAAACACTCCACGTATTTCTCCTGATGGAAACAAAATGCGTAAACTAAGCGAAGAGGAAGAGGATACTCACCTGGAAGCGGATATGATTGCTGAGGAGGCCAATGTTCACTCGGTGGATTATGATGTATGGATTGATGATAAAACAGGTTTCAAAAAAATTGAAAAGTATAATTCTTATCAGCACGCTGAAGAATGTTCAGAATGTGGATATTATACAATGATGATAGATCGTGAGGAAATTGAAAAAGCTCCAACGGTTAACGAAACTGGATTACTTCTTAAGCATTACAAGTGTAATTTTTGCAATCACCGCGAAGCACGTGAAGTAAAACTGGCAAAACTTTCTGATAACGTTAAATAATACCATAACTGACTTTATTTTAACAGAACCCCATTGATCCAATGGGGTTCTTTATTTTATTTGTAGTCAATACAAAACTCTTTTGAATTCCTCAGCAGAATCGCCCATTGGAATATTTGATAGCGGCATTGGTGGTCTCACCGTAGCTCATGCCATCAGGCAGGTATTGCCAAACGAGAGCATGGTGTATTTTGGCGACACCGCTCACTTGCCCTATGGTGATAAGTCGGAGGCAGCCATTCAAGCGTACTCCATTAAAATAGCCGATGTTCTTTTAAAGAAGGGATGCAAGGTTATTGTGATCGCTTGTAACTCAGCAAGCTCCGCTGCCTATGAATTACTAAAAGAGTACGTGCGCTCTGTCAAGATTATCAATGTGATTGATCCAATGGTGAGTCTTGTGGTTAATCATTATGCCGGCAAAAACGTTGGGCTCATTGGAACTAAACGCACCATACAGTCGGGTGTGTACCATCGTAAAATTGAGGAAGCTAATAAAAATATAATGTTGCACTCACTGGCCACCCCCTTGCTGGCCCCCATGATTGAAGAGGGGTTCTTCGACAATCAAATCAGTCATGAAATTATTGCACAATATCTCACCGATTCGGTGTTGCAAAACATTGATGCGCTCATACTGGCCTGTACCCATTATCCCCTTATCAAAAAAGAGATCAACGAATTTTACAAAAACAAACTTCCTATCCTTGATTCATCAGAGGTTATTGCCTCGGCACTTAAATCGTATCTAACGGAAAGCAATCTTCTGAACAATCAGCCCGATAAAGTTACCCATCAGTTCATGGTTTCCGATTACACAGCATCGTTTGAAGCTTCTACCCGACTTTTTTTTCAAGAGATGGTCCATCTTGAAAAACATCCCCTGTGGAATTAGGCCCTCGGCATGTATTATTTGCCTGATTATTTCATAAAATAGATTAGAAATTTTAGCCACCTTGTGTACTTCAATTACACTTACTTGGGTACATTATTATTTTTTCTCCCATTTATCCTGATCTATACCGTTTTTGCAATCTATGCAGAACGTAAGGTATCCGCCTTTATTCAGGACAGACTTGGCCCGATGGAGACAGGTAAGTATGGACTTGGCCAATCCATTGCCGATCTTATCAAACTAATCCAAAAAGAAGATATCGTACCTGCACGGGCCGATCAAAAACTATTTAAACTTGCCCCCATTCTGATTTTCACAGCGGTATTTGCAGGATTTTCCGTCATTCCTCTTTCTCCTTCCTGGCCAGGTTCAGAAATTTCTTCAGGTGTATTCTTTTTACTGGCGATTGTTTCGCTGGATGTCATTGGGATTATCATTGCCGGATGGAGTTCTAATAATAAGTACAGCACTTTAGGAACCTTTCGCGCAGCTGCCCAACTCATTTCCTATGAAGTACCCCTGGGACTTTCAGTGTTGTGCGTATGCATGATTAGTCAAACGCTCGATTTACAGGAAATTTCGTTCCAACAAGGTCTTCTCTCTTCTCAACCTCAATATTTATTAGGAGTGCAATCATGGGGCATTGAGACCACCTCCATCGGTGGGTTTCTCACATGGAATGTTTTTCGAATGCCCTTATTATTTATCGTGTGGATCATTTTCTTCATAGCCTCTCTGGCAGAATCGAATCGGGCACCCTTTGATTTACCTGAGGCTGAGTCGGAATTAGTAGCTGGTTTTCATACGGAATACTCAGGTTTTCGCTGGGCAATAATCATGCTGGCAGAATATGGAATGATGCTACTGGTTAGTCTGCTGGGTGCCATTCTATTCTTTGGGAGTTGGAATACACCTTTCCCCAATATTGGATCTATCCCTTTGGCCAATTGGACTTCAGGGGAACCGGGCACATTAATGGCTACAGTTTGGGGAACCTTCTGGCTATTGAGTAAAGCACTCTTCTTTGTGGCCATGCAAATGTGGGTTCGGTGGACTTTCCCACGCTTACGAATTGATCAATTGATGGGATTAAGTTGGAAATATTTAACGCCAGCAGCTTTGGCTTTGGTAATATTATGCGGATTTTGGAGATTAACAGTTGCATTGTGAAAAGGATTGCCCACATAATAGCCTTCAGCATGTTTTTGTCCCTTTGGGGGATACCAAGCGTTGCACAAACCGCCAACCATTTTATTGACAGCCTGGAGGATGTATTGTCGGATGACATTCATGATACCACCCGTATTAATTCTCTGATTAACCTTTCAGAAGCCTATACGTTCATCAATTTTCAAAAGAGCCTCCAATACTCGCAGGACGCTTTTGAGATTACCAATAAAATCAAAAACAATAAACTCAAATATAAAGCGGCTCAAAAACTCGCTTCCAATTACAGCTTAGAGGGTGACTACTCATCTGCCCTCAAGTACGAAACGATTAGCCTGCAACTTGCGCTGGTCATCAATGACAGTTCCAATATTGGATTAAGTTATAACAACATCGGGAACTACTATTATGAAATTGGAGAATATGATGAGGCCTATTATTACCTCACCCAGGGTTATCGAATACTTCAGGCTAGTTCAAAAAATTCAAATGATTCTCTTTTTATGAACGTGGCCCTTCACAATGTGGGAAGAGTATTTAAAGAGCTTGGCCAGTATGAAGTTGCATTAAGGCATCTAAAATTATCGCAAAAAATAAGTGAGCAAATAAATGATGTAGAAGGCAAGCCCTACTCATTAGATGAGATTGGGGATGTAAGATTACGCATGGGGGAATACGACTCAGCCTTGCAGTATTTATTCGTTTCACGGAAAGAAACACAAAAACTTATTGCAAAGAATCCCTTAACGCTAGTCAAAGAACTTGAGGCAAAAACACTAATAAAAATCGCACAAGCCTACCGTCACAAAGGGGATTATGATAAAGCCTTTGCTTACTATGACTCTACACATAGAATTCACGAGTTAACCGGTAACAAGTTTGGCATTGGGGAAGTTGAATTAGGAAGAGGCACCGTGTTTCTGGAACAGAAAAAATATGCTGAAGCCACAGCGTTTATCAGTAAAGCCCTTGCACTTGCCCGGGAAATAAATGCACGGGTATTGGAAATTGCCTGCTATAAAGAACTAGCTGCGCTATCGGAACAAAAAGGTGATTTTAAAAAGTCTCTTGAATACTTTAAACAGTTTAAGGCCTTAAATGATAGTCTCTTCAGTAATGAAATGCAACAAAAATTGTTACGCGATCAAATTCGGTTCGAAACTGAAACCAAGGACACTCAAATTGCTGCCCTTACCCGAATGGAAGAGAATCAAAAATCAGAAATAAGAAAACAAGAATTCATCCGAAATATCTTAGTGGTTGTAGTGGCTTTAACGGCCATCTTATTGTTTACGGTTTATAGAAGCGGGCAGCGCAGAAAACAAATTAATACATTACTACTGCAGCATCAAGAAGAAATGGAGAAACGGAGTTCCGAATTGGAGCAGTTAAACCAGGTGAAAGATAAATTCTTCTCCATTATCTCTCACGATTTACGTTCACCAATTAATGCATTGGCCGGATTGATGGACCTTCTCGATAAAGGCGCGATTGCACCTCATGAGTTACCGGTTGCCATTAAAGAATTACGCACTCGATTCAATCATACGCGTTCGCTCATGAACAACTTGCTGGACTGGACAGTTCTTCAAATGGACAAAATGAGCTTGCAAGCGGGCAGTGTGGAGTTAAAGAATATTGTGGATGAAAATATCGAATTGCTGGGTTCCATTCAGAATAAAAAAGTAAAAATGACTAACGCAGTTCCTGGTAACGCCATAGGGTATGCAGACAGCAATACCATTAACCTGGTCATTCGCAACCTTCTGACAAATGCCATCAAGTTCACCAATGACGGTGGGGAAATAACCATAGCCGCAGAAGCGAAGGGAAATGAGTGGGTGGTATCGGTTCGCGATAACGGCATCGGAATGAGTGACGAGATTCAAAAGAAACTCTTCGATAAAATTAACCCCTACAGTACCCGCGGTACCGCCAATGAAAAAGGTACTGGCCTTGGACTTATTCTATGTAAAGAGTTTGTCGAGAAAAACGGTGGACGCATTTGGGTAGAGAGCAAGGAAAACAATGGAAGTACATTCTGGTTTACCTTACCCAAGGCCTCCTGATCGCCCAAGCAGGAATACCTGAAATTCTCCTCATTTAGCTTATTTTTGTTACCATCCGTACATGAGGCAACACATTGGCTATTGGAAAAGTATTACGCATGCCACGCATTCACTGTGGGGTGGTTTGAAAATTACATTCAATCATATTTGGAAAGCCCGGCATAGTAAAAAACCTATCTCCATTCAGCATACTGACTATTTCAATCAGTCCGATGGCATTGCTACGATCCAGTATCCGCATGAATTACTTCCTGTACCCGATACAGGAAGGTATCGATTGCACAATGAAATTGACGATTGCATTGTTTGCGACAAGTGTGTTAAAGTTTGTCCGGTCGACTGCATAACCATTGAACCGATACGCGCTACCGAAGAATTCGGAAAAACATCGGATGGTACGCCTAAGAGAATATATGCCGCCAAGTTTGATATTGATATGGGCAAATGTTGCTTTTGCGGCCTATGTACAACCGTGTGCCCCACCGAATGCTTAACCATGACGAAAACCTACGACTTCAGTGTGTTTGACATTCGGGAGCACAACTATGGATTTGCTGAAATGACCTCTGAGCAGATTACTGAAAAGAAAAAACTTTTCGAAGAGTATCAAAAGGTGAAACCAACAACCCCACTAACCTCCGATGCTCCTTCAGGTGAGTCAGCAAAACCATCGCGACCAGTGTTTAAACCAAAAATTAAACCTCCTGGTTCATGAATGTAAACACCATACTATTCTACGGATTTGAAGTAATAGCGGCATTGTCGGCAATTGCATTGCTGTTTATGCGGAATGTTTTTTATGGAACATTACTACTAATCGTCTGCCTTCTTTCCATTGCCGGGGTATACATTTTTTTGAATGCCGAATTCATTGCCGTCACCCAAATACTAATTTATGCTGGCGGTATTTTGGTATTGATCATCTTTGGTGTTATGCTCACCTCAAAATTTTCTGGCAAACCGTTGGTCGTAGAAAACAAACACTGGCTACCCGGTATAGTGGTGGGTTTCTTTTTCTTTGCCCTTCTGGCTAAGCTATTCTCTGAAACCCATTTCTATACAAGTGATCAACTTCCTAAGGAATCAACCTATACACCCATTAATCAAATGGGTATTCTGTTAATGAGTGATTACGTACTACCTTTTGAAGTTGCAGGCCTATTGTTACTCGTAGCACTTATTAGCGCTGCAGTGATAGCCTCATCGTTTAATTCCATCAAAAAATAATAATGTTCTCTACAGAATATATCTTGCTTCTCAGTGCACTCCTGTTTTCAGTAGGATTGATGATCATTATTATTAAGCAGAATGCCATTATGATGCTGCTGGGCATCGAGCTATTATTAAATGCTGCCAACCTTAACCTGATTGCCTTTAACACGCTTCAGCCACAGGTATATACCGGACAAATGTTTTCACTTTTTGTGATTGTCATTGCTGTGGCAGAGGCGGCTGTAGGATTAGCGATTGTACTCCGCGTGTATAAATACTATCAATCCTCAGTGCCTGATGAAATCAACGAATTAAAAGACTAGTACTTTGCAGACCACAGCAACATCTGAACTTCTTATTTGGGTTGTCTTTCTGGCACCCCTTGCCTCATTCTTTATTTGTTTGATGGCGAGTGATCGATTTGTTCGATTTATTGCGCCAGCCCTCTTGATGGTGAGTACACTTGGTAGCCTATTTTTATTTTTTTCTATTCCAAACAACACATCACTTATCATCCAATTCGAGTGGTTTCGTTTAGCACAATACACCTTTACTTTCAGTTTGGAAATAAACCGACTCTCCCAATTGATGCTGCCCTTAATTACCGGCATCTCCTTTTTAGTACACCTTTACTCTGTCGAGTATATGCATGGAGACACGGGAATTAAGCGATATTTTGCTATGCTGGGATTCTTTACCTTTTCCATGCTAGGCATTGTATTCGCCAATGACCTGCTGATCATTTTCATTTTCTGGGAACTTGTGGGGTTCTCTTCCTATATGCTGATTGGTCACTGGCTGGAAAAATCTGCTGCAGCAAAAGCTGCTCAAAAAGCATTTATTTTTAATCGGATTGGCGATGCCGGTTTTCTTATTGGGATTATGATCGTGTGGGCAAATACAGGAAGTTTAAACTTAACCAACCTTCTCCATTTGCCTGAACTATATTCCTGGCAAACAGCAGTAACTCTCTGTATTTTCTGTGGCGTTATTGGTAAATCGGCACAATTGCCGCTATTCAGCTGGCTACCCGATGCGATGGAGGGCCCAACTCCCGTATCGGCATTGATTCATGCTGCCACCATGGTGGCAGCGGGTGTATTTCTATTGGCAAGGCTCGCTCCTTTATTTACTCCAACCACCTTGACCATTGTAGCTATTACCGGAAGTGTTACCGCAGTAACGGCTGCCATTTGTGCATTGAATCAATTTGACATCAAAAAAATTCTAGCGTATTCTACCATTTCGCAATTAGGCTTAATGGTTACAGCAGTGGGCGTAGGCTCAGAAAATTCCGCCATGCTTCACTTATTCACCCATGCATTTTTCAAAGCCGGATTATTCTTGGCTGCCGGTGCAGTGCTTTTTTCCTTTCACGCTTACCCATCCTTTGATGCGCAGGATATCCGCAATTTGGGTGGATTGCGAAAAAAAATACCTTTTACATTTTTTTCATTCCTCTTGTTAGGCGCTTCGTTGTCCGGAATTCCGTTACTCTCTGGATTTATATCAAAAGGCTCTATCCTAACCAGTGTATGGAATTGGTCCGGCAATTCATACTCATGGAAGTGGATCATTTTATTGCTTGTTTTTGCCGTTACCTTCATCACGGTACTTTATACCTTCCGATTGATTTGGTCCATTTTCTTTGGTAAAGATCATCATCCCGAATTTGTAATTAAGGAATCTCCATGGGCGATGAGAATTTCGCTGATTTTATTAACGCTATTATCCTTATGGTTCGTAGTCTCACCAAACCCTTTACATGTTAGCGGATGGGTTACGGCTATGCTCGGAGCTCTTCCTCACACAAATGTTGTTACTTTAGTTTCCATCGGGATAATCATATCGGCACTTGTTGCTTCATGGATTGTGTACACACCCTCAGAAGCTAAACTTAGGCCCATTATCCCTTTTCAAAAAGGCTTTAAACTGGATGTTCTTTATCAGGTTATTTTTATTCAACCGACCATTAAAATTGCTATGATTACAGAATCCCTGGATCGAAAATGGGTTGATGGAGCTTTGCATTTTACCGCCTACGCTCACGTATCATTAGCACATGCAGTTGCCTGGTTTGATACGAATATAGTTGATGGAGTCGTGTACGGTTTTTCCCGGTTGGTAGGTTTAATTGGCTCATTGACAAGGTCCTTTCAGGGAGGAAAAATTCAGCTTTACATTTTCTGGGCGGTGGCAGGAGTAATAATTTTTCTATTTTTCGCTTTGATATAATACAATGTCGCATTACCTGCTTAGCATACTGATCTTTACGCCTGTAGTAGCTGCGTTGATGGCCTTATTTATACCGTCCGATGCAAAAAGAACTTTTAGAATCTCCACACTCGTCATCTCTGCCATTCAATTGATTCTTCTGGTTTTTGTAATTGCAGAAACCAGAGGTGCCCCGTTCTCAGCTTTTCAACTTGTTGAAAAAATGACTTGGTTCTCCATTGATCTCGGTTCATGGGGGGTTTTGCAAGCTGAATATTTTGTTGGAATGGATGGTCTCAGTTTTGCCATGGTAACGTTGACTATCCTGGTAATGCTCATCGCGGGAATTTCTTCCTGGACAATCGATAAAAATGTAAAGGGGTACTTCATCCTACTGTGGATACTGAATGGAGCCATTGTTGGAACATTTGTAGCGCTTGACTTTCTTTTATTCTACCTCTTTTTTGAATTCATGCTGCTACCGATGTATTTCCTCATCGGCATTTGGGGCGGACCGAAACGAGAGTATGCATCCATCAAGTTTTTGTTATACACTCTTTTAGGATCCATACTGATTTTGATCGTTCTCATCGCCTTATACATCTCTGTAAAAAATCCTGATTTTCAAGATCAGCTCGTTCACACATTTAATATGGTGCACATGACAGATCCGGTAAACTACATCACCGGATCAATTTTGAGTCCGGAGCAAGGGTGGATGATTGGATCGCACTCTGCACGATGGTGGGCATTCTTATTATTATTTATTGGATTTGCCATCAAACTTCCGGCTGTACCCTTGCACACCTGGTTACCGGATGCTCACGTGGAAGCACCCACACCAATTTCTGTAATTCTTGCTGCTCTACTGCTAAAGGTTGGAGCTTATGGTTTACTTCGCATTGCCTATCCCATTTTTCCGGATGTATCCACACACCTAAGCTGGTTTGTAGCGCTGATGGGTGTACTCTCTATTATATATGGAGCGCTCAACGCTTTGGCGAGCAAAGACCTCAAGCGGTTGATTGCCTATTCCTCCATTTCACATATGGGTTTTGTGTTACTGGGACTTGCCTCGGTAACAACCGAAGGAGTAGCTGGGGCCGTCTACCAGATGTTTAGTCATGGAGTAATCTCTGCCATGCTTTTCCTGATTGCAGGTGTATTATATGATCGCACCAACGATCGAATGATTCAACATTATTCTGGCCTCGCATCAAAAATGCCAGTGTACTTTGCATTTGTGTTGATTGGATTTTTTGCCTCACTTGGTTTACCGGGTTTTTCAGGATTCATTGGAGAAATCCTCATCCTGCTGGGGGCATTTCGCTCCTTTACAGCCAACGGACTAATTCACGAAAGCTTCGCGATTGTGGCAACGCTTGGGTTAATTCTGGGAGCAGCTTATTATCTCTGGACCATTCAACGCATGTTCTTCGGGCCATTTCATATTAAACCCGGAATTAAGTCAGAACTATTATCCGACCTTGATAAGCGTGAGTATAGTATGCTGCTTCCGTTAGCGCTTCTCGCCTTACTCTTTGGAATCTTCCCACAACTAATACTAGAGTATATCAATCCTTACGCTCAGCAATTTTCAGAATCCGTTTTAAATGCTGCTCGTTATATTCAAAATCCGTAAGACTTGGAAACCGGGCTCAACACGAAATTAGAAGGAATATCAACGGGCATCTTTTACTTGATCCCTGAAATCTTTCTAAGCGCTGGAATTCTGCTGATTATTCTTGCCGGACTTATCACGAGAAATAAGAAAAACATTCACATCATTTCGTGGTTAACCATACTCATTTTCATTACCTCCACAACTCATATTCTTTTCAATTGGTCATTGTATAATACACCTACGTTAATTTTTGAAGGGATGATTCGTACCGATGATTTCTCATCCTTCTTTAAAATCTTATTCGGTATAGCCGGCATTTTCACGGTACTCATGTCATTACGTAACAACGAATTCAAAGAAAATAAATTCACTTCAGAATATTACGCTCTGTTGACATCCGCTGTATTAGGAGCACACCTGCTTGTGATGAGCTTGAACTTCATCATGGTTTTTCTTTCCCTGGAATTGTTATCCATTTCTTCTTATGTGTTGGCCGGCTATAGTTTAACGAAGAAAGGCGCGGAAGGAAGTTTGAAATATTTTCTATTTGGCTCAGTAGCCTCTGCTACCATGTTGTATGGATTTTCAGTGTTGTTCGGACTTTCAGGTACACTGGATTTTTCTTCCCAAGCTTTTGCCGATCATTTACTAAACAATCAAACCCCGCTGTTATTGGTAGCGGGTCTTATGTCGTTGGCGGGTTTTCTTTATAAAATAGCAGCTGCACCCATGCATCCCTGGGCCCCCGATGTATACGAAGCAGCCCCTTTGCCGGTGGTGGCATTTTTGTCAGTTGTTCCAAAACTTGCCGGCATTGCCATACTCGCCAAATTTACGCTGGCCATAAATCTATTTGGTGAAAGCAATGTCGATTGGCAAGTTATCCTCAGTGCGGTTGCCATACTCAGTATAACAGTAGGCAATTTCTCTGCATTATGGCAAAACAATCCTAAACGATTGATGGCCTACAGTTCAATTGCTCAATCAGGATTTCTGTTAATTGGGGTAATTTGCTTTTCAATACAAGGAATTCAATTCATGCTGTTCTATGGTAGCATTTACCTGCTATCGACCTTTGCCGTATTTATTTGCTTACAGGTATTTGAGGAAAATAAGGTGTTCAGTATCCCATCCTTTAAAGGTTGGGGGAAGTCCCTATCCATGACCAGCATAATTCTGCTAATCGGATTGGTGGCCTTGGCCGGTATTCCCCCTACTGCCGGGTTCACTTCCAAGCTATTCATCTTCACCTCACTTTGGAGTGCCTATGAACAGAGCGGAAAAGACATCCTGGTTTGGCTTTTGGTTTTCGGGCTATTAAACACCGTAGTTTCTTTATTTTTTTATCTAAAAATACCGTATTACGCCTTCCTGAAATCAAGTGATTCCGTGCCATCCGTTTCCTTTCAAAAAACGTTAGTTGAGAATCTTTTCGCCCTTATTTTGGTTTTAGGGATACTGTTTTTATTCATTCAGCCTGGTTTGTTGATGGGTTGGTTGAATAAAATTAACTTTGTGCTCTAATATGAACTGGATGCCCAAAAAATGAGCGACCAAATCCTTCACGAGTGCGGAATAGCGCTAATCCGACTGCGCAAGCCACTATCCTATTATATTGAGAAGTACGGCCCCACCTTCGCGGTGAACAAAATGTACATTCTCATGGAAAAACAGCATAATCGTGGGCAGGATGGTGCTGGAGTTGCTAATATAAAACTGGATATTGAGCCCGGGCACCGTTACATCAGCCGCTACCGTTCCACAAAAGCCCAACCGGTTGCCGATCTGTTTAAAAAGATTGGAAAAAAATTCAAAAAGGCCCAGAAAGCAGGAAAAGAAAAATTCAAGGACTCAACGTGGCTAAAAGAAAATGTAGCATTTACGGGCGAGCTTTGGTTAGGTCACTTGCGCTACGGCACTCATGGTTTTAACAGCATTGAAAATGTTCACCCCTTCTTACGACAAAATAATTGGAGAAGTCGGAACCTTGTGATGGCGGGGAATTTTAATATGACCAATGTGGATGAGCTCTTTGGCTTGCTTGTAAACATCGGTCAGCACCCTAAAGAAAAAGTGGATACGGTAACCGTTATGGAAAAAATCGGTCACTTTTTGGATGAAGAGGTTCAGGGAATTTTTGAAAAATATAAAGATCAATACACCAATAAAGAGGTATCTGAAATCATTGAGAATGAAGTAGATCTTCAGCGAGTATTACGCAGAGCGTGTAAAGATTTTGATGGGGGGTATACCATGGCCGGATTAACCGGATCGGGCTCTGCCTTTGTAGTGCGCGATCCCAACGGAATACGTCCGGCTTATTATTATGCCGATGAAGAAGTAGTGGTGGTAGCCTCAGAGAAACCTGCTATTAAAACAGCCTTCAATATTAATTATAGTCAGATCCAGGAAGTTGATCCCGGTCATGCACTCATTATCAATAAAAGTGGTGACTTTGGATTATACCCAATCATGAAGCAAGGAGAGAAAAAGTCATGCAGCTTTGAGCGGATTTACTTCTCGCGTGGAAACGATCCTGAAATTTATCGTGAACGAAAACAATTGGGTAAGTTATTGGTGCCTCAGGTATTAAAGGCAATAAATTTTGATTTAAAGAATACCGTATTCTCTTATATTCCTAACACCGCAGAAACAGCCTTTTATGGATTGATGGCGGGGATTGAAGACTACCTCATCAGCAAACAAAAAGATATCATCCTGGATAAAAAGCCTTCCGTAGATTCGCTTGAAGATGTTCTCTCGTTTAGGCCACGTATTGAAAAAATTGTTATTAAAGACGCCAAGCTTCGCACCTTCATTACCGATGATGATCATCGCGATGAAATGGTGGCGCACGTATACGATACCACGTATGAAGTGGTGAATAAGGATAAAGATACGTTGGTTGTTATTGATGACTCCATTGTAAGAGGCACCACACTGGAAAAGAGCATTTTAAAAATGTTGGATCGCCTGCATCCAAAAAAGATAGTGGTGATTTCTTCTGCTCCTCAAATTCGTTTTCCAGATTGTTATGGTATTGACATGAGTCGTATGGGCGACTTCGTTGCATTTCGTGCCATGATTGAACTACTCAAAGAGTTGGGAAAAGATTATTTATTAGGAGAAGTGTATGAACAATGTTTGCGTGCCCAACAGGACGAAGAGCAGCAGAACTATGTTAAGCGGTTGTACGAACAATTTACGGATGAGCAACTCTCTGCAAAGATTTCAGAAATTGTTCGCCCCTCCGATATGCGTGCAGATGTTCAGGTAGTATTTCAAACGGTTGAAAATCTTCACAAAGCAATACCCCATCATAATGGCGACTGGTACTTCACCGGCAACTACCCCACTCCCGGTGGAATGAAAGTGGCGAATCGCTCCTATATTAATTATATGGATGGCAAATTGGTGAGAGCTTATTAAGTCCCTCATTTTGCGGTAGTTTGTCAGGAATGGTCATTTTTGATCAAATCTCCTTTGAGAATTCGTAAGATTTAAGGTAGATTGTCTCATATTTTTCTTAAACCTAAATCTATTTTTATGAAGAGACATCTACTCGTAATGTGTGTCATGTTACTCTTTTTTAGTGGCCAGGTCTTTGGCCAGGAAAGAGTAGTGTCCGGTAAAGTTACCTCGCAAGACGATGGTACACCGGTACCCGGAGTAAACGTTTTGGTGAAGGGCACTACCACAGGAACTGCCTCCGATTCAGATGGTAATTACCGAATTACCGTTCCAGGTGATAATGCTGTTCTTGTATTTTCATTCATTGGCTACCAAACTGCAGAGGTTACCGTTGGAACAAGGTCTACGGTAGATGTGCAAATTGCAACCGATATCACTCAGCTGACCGAAGTGGTGGTGGTAGGATATGGAACGCAATTAAAGCAGGATCTCACCGGTAACGTTGCCAAAGTGAGTGGAGCATCCATTCAAAACATACCCGTTACCACGTTTGAGCAGGCCATTCAAGGTAGAGCTGCGGGGGTTCTAGTAACCTCCCAAAATGGTAAATTAGGGCAAGGCATGAACATCCGTATTCGTGGTTCATCCTCAATTTCTGCAAGCAATGAGCCACTCTATGTTGTAGATGGAATGATCGTTAATACTGACAATCTTTCCAGTAATGGTGCTGCTACAAATCCTTTATCGGATCTCAACACAAATGATATTGAGTCAATAGAAATTTTAAAAGATGCTTCCTCTGCTGGTATTTATGGTTCACGGGGCGCAAATGGTGTTGTGGTAATTACAACAAAAAGGGGTAAAGCGGGAAAAACCAATTTTACTGCCAATTTTCAATATGGAAGTAGTAAGCCTACCAATCAGGTAAAATTTCTGAACTCTGCCCAGTATGTAGAATTGATGCGGGAGAGTGCATTAAATAATGATTTTGCCAATGGTTTGGACCCTGAGAATGTGCCAGCTGATTACCCTGGTTCTGATCTGGAATTCATGGAAGATTACATGGATTATATGCAAGGAGATACAGATTGGAGAACGTTGGAGACTAACACCAATTGGGAAGATCAGGCCTATCAAAAAGCTAATATCAAATCATTTGATTTCACTGCAAATGGAGGAAATGACAAAACTACTTTTGCACTTGGATTGGGGTATACAGATCAGGATGGAATTCTCATTGGCAATGCTTTCAAAAGATTTTCAGGCCGCCTAAACCTTGACCACAAAGCTACCGATAAGCTGAGTTTTGGATTAAATGTGATGATTTCTAACTCGATCAACAATCGTCTTTCTGCGGACAATGCATTTTCTACACCGCTACAGCTCGCAGCACAAGCACCAATCACCCCAGTCAGGGACAAGGATGGAAATTTATACAGTAACTCTGAATATATTCCAGGTGTGGGCTATGCCGCTAATAACTATTATCCTGCAACCATGGAGTTGGTAAACTCTACGTTTGTTACTAATGGTTTTCGGAACATAGTTGGCGCTAACGCTACCTATAAAATTACAAATGACCTAAGAGTTATTGGTGAGTACGGTTTTGACCTTTTAACTCAAAATGACGATCGCTACCAGAATGAGTATACCGATACCGGTATTGGCATTGGTGGATATGGACAATCCCGTTGGACAAAGGTTTTTAACTATACCGGAAGAGCAATGCTAGCCTGGGATAAGGTTATTAATCAGCACTCCATTTCTTTTACGGCAGGCGCTGAATATCAAGAAAAATCAATTGGTGTCTCCGATGCACAAGGACAAGGCTTCCCATTGCCAGAACTTGCAAAACTTACATCAGCTGCGGAGCCTGTTGTAGCATTCTCTAACCTTCAGGAGGAGACTTTTGTTTCATTCTTTGCCAGAGCTAACTACAAATTTAAAGATCGTTATTTATTCAGTGCCAGTGGTCGTACCGATGGGTCTTCCAAATTTGGACCTGATAATAAATATGGTTTCTTCCCGGCAGCATCTGCAGGATGGATTTTATCGCAGGAGGGATTCTTATCAGGTGTAACGCCTATTAGTTTCTTAAAATTCAGAATTAGCTACGGTATTACTGGTAATGCAGGCATCCCTAACTACGCATACCTTGCCCAGTACTCAGGCATTGCCTATGGTGGCGCATCCGGTCTTGGCCCCACTCAAACTCCTAACCCTGAGCTGAGATGGGAAAAAACAGCGCAGATGGATGTTGGTTTTGACTTCGGATTTTTCAATGATAAGCTTACTGGTGAGGTCGATTATTATAACAAACAAACTAGTGACTTACTTCTTAATGCACCAATACCCGCCACTAGTGGATTTACCACACAATTTAGAAATGTGGGCGAACTGCAAAATACAGGATTCGAGATTGTGTTGAATTATGTTATCATCAAAAATTCTGATCTTTCCGTTAGCGTTGGTGGTAATTTTGCTTCAAACACAAACGAAATCACAAAGCTGTATGAAGGTGTTGAGCGGATCGGCCCAGCATCCAGTCGCTACTTAAATGCCGTAATCGTTGGTGAGCCAATAGGTGTATTTTACGGACGGGAATTTGCTGGGGCTAATCCAGCAAATGGTGATGCCCTCTTTTTCCTGAACCGTCAGCCTACTCAAACTGAAATTGATAATGGTGTAGCCTTTATCGTACCGGATGGTGTTTATGGCAATCGCTATGTTACAAGAACATTTAACAGTGCTCAGGAAATCGTTCTTGGAAATCCCACTCCCAAGTCTATTTATGGCTTTAATGCCAATGCTAGTTATAAAGGCATTGAATTATCCATCCTCTTTCAGGGAGTTTCTGGCAATGAAGTCATAAATGGAGCAGGTGGCTTTATGTCGGCTAACGGACGATATGAAGATAACTCAACCATTGACCAATTGGATAGGTGGCAACAGCCAGGCGACATTACAAAAATTCCTCAAGCACGTTTGTACACTACAAATGGAGCACAAGGATCAAGTCGCTATTTATATGATGGTTCCTACTTACGCTTAAAGACTCTTACGGTCGCCTATAATTTTCCGACCCAATGGATTAGTAAGATATCCCTTACCAGTGCACGGATCTATGTAACCGGTCAAAACTTAATGACCATTACAGACTATAAGGGTTGGGATCCTGAAGTAAATACGGACTATAATGCCTCAAATGTGAATTTGGGAGGTGACTTTTATGGTGCGCCTCAGCCAAAGAATTTAACAGTTGGTGTTAAAGTTGGTTTCTAACTCTAAATGATTATTAACATGAAAACAAATAAGATAAAAATAGCAGCCCTTGCAGGACTTTTGTTGTTCGGCTCAAGTTGCGAAGATAAATTGGACTTAATTGACCCAAATAATATTGGTCCTGATATCGTATATAACAGCGACAAAAATGTAAAATCAGCATTGTTAGGTGCCTATAATGGCCTGTCAGCAGGCGCATTTTACGGTGGCAATACATTTCGGAATAGTGAAATCCTGGCTGATAATAATGAAATTACTTTTACGGGTACTTTCAATGACGTCTCCGATATCTATAGAAAAGAGATGATCACCGCAAATGTTGATGTAACTAACTTGTGGATCGCAGCTTATAACACTATAAATATTGCAAATAACGTACTTTCTGCAATTGATGTGGTGAATGCTGATGACCAGGATCAGGTGCAGGGAGAAGCGCTCTTTTTAAGAGGAGTTAGCTACTTTGAGCTAATTCTATTTTTCGCACAACCCTACTCTGCTGGAAATACAACCACTAATCTTGGAGTACCTCTTATGCTCACAGGGGATCGGAATAGTGTTACCACTAAAGCTAGAAGCACTGTAGAAGAAGTGTATACTCAAATCGTTACAGATCTGGTTGCAGCTGAAGGTCTTTTGGGAGAGGGACCCGCTGATGGTAAAGCAACGAAAGAGGCGGCCTTAGGATTTTTGTCGCGTGTTTATTTGCAAATGGGCAACTATGCCGAAGCTCTTGATGCTGCTAATACTGCTATAGGGACTGGTAACTATTCATTGGCTCCAACTATAGCAGCTGCATTTAATGGCGGAAGTACTTCAGAAGACCTCTTAGCTATTCCTGTGAGCTCTGTAGATGGTATCAATAATATGAACGTATTCTATGCCTCTGCTACCAATGGTGGACGTGGAGATATTGAAGTGTTACCGGCACACATTGCCTTATATGAGGGGGGTGATGCCCGCGCAAGCTTTTTCTATATTGACTCGGGAACAGGTGATACACGAGTTAGCAAATGGATTAATCGGTATGGTAGTGTGAAAACAGTACGCCTTGCGGAATTATATTTAACTAGGGCGGAGTGTAATTCACGGTTAGGAAGTTCAGTTGGAGCAACACCACTTGCTGATGTGGATGCCATTCGTGCAAGAGCAGGCTTAGGTACTGTTGGAACCGCCACCCTTGCGGCCATCCTGAATGAGAGAAGACTAGAACTTGCTCATGAAGGTCAACGCCTACACGATATTAAGCGTCTTCAAGGCACGGTAACACAAGGTGTTGATGTTTATCCCTATGATGACGACAGGCTTGTTTTCCCAATCCCTCAACGCGAGATCAACGTTAACTCAAATCTCGTTCAGAATGACGGGTATTTGTAATTAGCATTTATCAATTCTCAAATAAAGCCACCCAGTTTCGGGTGGCTTTTTTATTGCCCTTCCTGTAACTTTAACCATCGCTATTTGTATTTTCGATAATGCTAAATCTAGTACTATGAATTACTGGCTTTTAAAAACAGAACCTAGCACCTATGGGTGGAGTAATTTGGTTAGCGACAAGAAAACCGTTTGGGATGGTGTGCGGAATTTTCAGGCGCGCAATCATCTTAAGAATATGAAGGCGGGCGATTCTTTGTTTATTTATCACAGCGGAGAAGAAAAGGCCATCATCGGTACGGGCAAGGTGCTCAAAGAAGCCTATCCCGATCCTAAAGATAAGGAGTGGGTAGTGGTGGAAATTGGTGTAGGAAAGAAGCTAAAGAAGCCGGTGACCCTGAGTACGATCAAAGCCACAAAAAAATTAGCAACCATGGTATTGGTGAGGGCCTCGCGGCTATCGGTACAGCCAGTAACGGAAGATGAGTTCAATACCATCCTTGAGCTGAGCGAACTTTAAATGGTCAAGGGGAAACCACATATAACAATTCTTATCATTACCCTTTTCGGGATAATGTTTGCTCACATCGCATACGCCCAAGTTGAACAGTCAAATCGCTATGAGTTGGAAAGAAAATTTTCGGATCAAGATTTTACAATCATATCCCTAAAAAAAGAAGGCCTTGCATTAATCCGCGAAAAGAATAAGTACAAAAGTGGCAATCGGACATGGGAAGTAATCCTGCTGGATACGCTGGTGCAGGAAAAAGCAAAAATTGACATTGACATTGATAATCAAAACCGGCTAGTGGGCTATGAGTATTCCGCGGGAGAGGTTCATTTTTTATTTCATAAAAATGAGCTAAAAGGGTATATGGACTTACTTTCCCTGAACGTAAAAACCAAAACAGTAGATCGCTATGAAATTAAAGCCGAATTAACTTTTCAGCTAACCCACTTTTTCAAAGTTGGGCAAAATTTCATTTTTGCTGGAATGGTATCACGGGAACCAGCAATACTCCTCTACAATACTGCGACTGACAACCTGAAGATTTTACCGGGTTTTTTCCAAAAGCAAACTGCTCTTATGGATATTCAAGTCAACCAGAATCAAACGTTTAATACATTTTTGATTGATCGAAGTAATCGGGATGACCAGAAAGTAATCTTTAGGACACATGACTCTTCCGGCAAATTATTGTTGGAAGATATTACTCCCATTGACAGAACTATTGAGTTGCATAACGGAATTTGTAGCACGCTTGAAAAAGAGGATTTAATTGTATTGGGGAATTGGGGAAAGCTAAATTCAAAACAAGCATCCGGATTCTACGCACTTCCCATAAACCCATTCACTGAGCAAACCATTACTCGAAATTATTTTGGTCAATTAGAACACTACCTGGATTACCTGAAGCCCAAGAAAGCGGCTGCGATCAAAGCCAAAACCGTTAGTGCTCTGGAGGAAGGTAAAATTCCTGATTTTACAAACTATACTATTCCTTATAAAATCATTGAGCACGCCCAGGGCTTCCTTTTACTGGCTGAATCATTTCAACCTACATCAAGTCAACAATCAACACAATCACCCTACGACCCATGGTATTATCCATATTATACTTCACCCAATGGATATCGGGGTATCTATCCGACAGGACCAAGTTCGTATGACCGTTTAAGAACATACAATAGGGATATGGTGACTGAGGAAATGTTCAGGCCGATTCAAACGGTAGTTGTTTCTTTTAATGCCTCTGGTTCCGTTCAGTGGGATCACAGCATGAAATTTGATGATTTGAAATTGAATGATGTCGGACAGGTAGCTGACTTTCAACTGGATAAAGATAGTATTCGATTCCTGTACAAGAAAGAATCAGAAATAAGAACAAAGTCTATCAATCTGGACGATGGTGAATCCGTTGAAAGAAATATAAAAATCAAATTGAGCAACGATGATGATGAAATTCGTATGGAGAGATCATATGATGGGCAAGTCAAATATTGGTTTGATAACAACTTCTATGTATGGGGGTATCAGACCATTCGAAACAGGACTGGAGGGGAATTTAAAACACGTGAAGTATTTTATATTAATAAGGTGACCGTTTATTAGATTATTCTTCACCCTTCACTCCTATTTTTGGTCAGACAACGGGTTTCAAATTAGGAATATTTACTGGAATAGTCCCATGACTGCGATGATCCTCCGGGAATGAAATTATTCCTTATATTTGCGTTCGGCTTATGCAGAAAAAACTCATTCTCGACTCCGACCTGCTGGATATCACCCTTAGCCGCCTTTGTCAACAACTTATTGAAAATCACCAGGACTTTGCTGAAACCGTAATTCTCGGTTTACAACCCAGGGGAATTTTCCTGGCCGAAATCATACACCAAAAGCTGGAAAAAATATTAAAAAAACAAATCCCCTTGGGGTACCTGGATGCCACCTTTCACCGGGATGATTTCAGACGAAGGGAAATTCCCGTAAAGGCTTACGAAAATCGAATTCCATTTGTCATTGAGGGTAAGAATGTAGTATTGGTGGATGATGTACTTTTTACGGGTCGAACTGTTCGTGCCGCCATGGATGCGATGATTGCCTTTGGCCGGCCAGAGAAAGTGGAACTTCTTGTACTGATTGATCGAAAATATAATCGCGATTTGCCTATCGCGCCCGACTATGTTGGAAAAAGCGTGAACACATTGGCCTCTCAAAAAGTTTTGGTAGAACTTGAAGCGGAGGGACTCAACAATAAAATCTGGTTGATTAATAAGGATTAATAACACTATGTCGAAACTCAGCCAAAAGCATCTGCTCGGAATCAAGGACATCACGCGTGAAGACATAGAATTAATTTTTGAAACTACCGATAATTTTAAGGAGGTAATCAATCGCCCTATTAAAAAAGTTCCCTCCCTACGCGATGTAACCATTGCGAATGTATTTTTTGAAAACTCCACGCGCACCAGATTGTCATTTGAGTTGGCACAAAAGAGACTATCAGCCGATGTGATTAATTTTTCTGCGTCCACCAGCTCCGTTAAAAAAGGAGAAACACTGTTGGATACCGTGAACAATATCCTGGCGATGAAAGTGGACATGATTGTCATGCGTCATGCCAGTCCGGGAGCACCTCATTTTTTGGCACGTCACATCAACGCTAATATTGTCAATGCCGGTGATGGCACGCATGAACATCCTACCCAAGCCTTGCTGGATGCTTACTCCATTCGTGAAAAGTTAGGAACCGTATCCGGAAAAAAGGTTGCGATCATTGGCGATATTCTTCATTCGCGTGTAGCCCTCTCCAATATTTTTGCACTCCAGAAATTGGGCGCTAAAGTAATGGTATGCGGCCCTCCAACCCTCCTACCAAAATTCATTAATCAATTGGGTGTTCAGGTGGAGTTGGATGTAAAGAAAGCCCTGGATTGGTGTGATGTAGCCAACGTTTTAAGGATACAACTTGAGCGGCAGCAAATCAAATATTTCCCCTCCCTTCGTGAATATTCCCTGTACTACGGAATCCACAAAAAATTACTCGATAGCTTAAAAAAGCAAATCGTACTCATGCACCCAGGCCCCATTAACCGAGGGGTGGAATTAAGTAGCGATGCGGCTGATTCCCAACATTCTATTATTCTTGATCAGGTTGAGAATGGAGTCGCTATTCGCATGGCCGTACTGTACTTGCTTGCAGGGGCGGCTTAATAACCCTCAGAAAAGACTGTTTTCTTACATTCAAATCCGCTTCGGATGGTTTTTCGTAATTTTGTTACTCAACAACATTTTTCATGATTTATAACTCGATTGTAGACACAATAGGAAATACTCCTATTGTTAAATTAAATAAGATCTTCAAAGGAATTGAAGGCACTGTATTAGCCAAGGTGGAATACTTTAATCCGGGTAACTCTACGAAAGACCGCATGGCATTAAAGATGATTGAAGATGCTGAGAAGGCAGGGATTCTGAAACCTGGCGGTACGATCATAGAAGGGACTTCCGGAAACACAGGAATGGGCTTGGCCTTAACAGCCATTGCTAAAGGGTATCGGTGTATTTTTACCATGGCCGATAAGCAATCACAGGAAAAAATTGATATCCTCCGTGCCGTGGGTGCCGAAGTAATTGTTTGCCCAACGAATGTGGCTCCGGATGACCCTCGCTCTTATTATTCAGTGGCCCGAAAACTTAACAAAGAGATTCCTAACTCCATTTATCCCAATCAATACGACAATCCGTCAAACGCAAAAGCGCACTATGAAACAACCGGTCCTGAAATCTGGAAACAAACGGAAGGGGCCATAACTCATTATGTGGCAACAGTAGGTACGGGTGGTTCTATGTGCGGCACGGCCAAATACCTAAAAGAGCAAAAAAAATCTGTCGTAACGGTTGGTATAGATACGTACGGGTCGGTATTTAAAAAATATAAGGAGACCGGAATTTTTGACGAAAATGAAATTTACCCCTATCTCACGGAAGGATTTGGTGAGGACATCTTACCAAAGAATGTGGATTTTAATTTGATCGATTTATTTATTAAGGTGACTGATAAAGATGGCGCCTTAATGACCCGCAGATTATCTCGCGAAGAAGGTCTTTTTGTTGGTTGGTCAAGTGGATCGGCCGTTCATGGCGCATTGGAGTACGCTCGTGAAAATCTTAAAAAAGGCGACCAGATGGTAATTTTATTACCAGATCATGGAACGCGATACCTGGCCAAAGTCTATAATGACAACTGGATGAAGGATCACGGATTTTTAGAAACTCGCTCCTTTGCTTCAACTGCCCGTGATATCATTCTCAGTAGAAATGGAAAAAATTCCCTTTGCACCATAGCCAATCATGCGAAAGTGAGTGATGCTATTGTCCTGATGAACAAGGAGGGAATTGATCAAATACCGGTTACCGAAAAGGAGCATTTTATTGGGAGCATTAGCTCCTCTGGACTTCTTGAAAAAATAATGGAAGATCCACAACTGAAAAATAAAACTATCGGAGAAGTGATGGACAAGCCTATGCAATTTGTAGCTCCCGACAGTACGCTGGATGTATTATCGTCCTTTCTAAATAAGGAAAATAAGGCGGTGTTGGTAAGAGATGACAACCAAAATGTACACATCATTACCAGACATGATGTGCTAAAGGCCATTACAAACTAAAGCATTACCCATTCGGTAAGTGACATGATGAGGGGTTGGTATTTTGCAGTGAGTATATTGTTGTTCACGATCAAGGCTGACGCACAAACATTGTTGCCTGATAGCATTGAACGCAACTTTATTGGCGTGCCAAGCGATTCAAATTATGTTATCCAACTGAACAGACTCGCCACAGATTATTTAAAATTCAATCCTGCTCTTTCCCGGAGAATTGCCGTTCATGCTACAGAATTGGCCCCGGAGATTAAATTTATTAAGGGGTATGCCCGGTCGCTAACCGTCATTGGCAACTCCTACTGGTATGAAGGAGTTTATGAACTTGCTCAGAACTATTACCTGATGGCTGCACGTCAATATGAATCGATTAATGACAATATCGGGTTGGGTCAAACCTACAATAATATTGGGGAGGTCTATAAAAAAATGGGAGACTACGAAAAAGCCCTTGAATTTTTGGTGCTTTCGGCCGATTTGAAGAAAAACGATTTAAATACACGGGCCATAACACTCTACAATATTGCTGAACTTTACATCATTCTCAACAATCTCCCAACAGCGTCTCGGTTCATTGAGGAATCGTTATCGTTGGCCATCAAAATGGACGATAGGAAAGTTATTGGGTATGATTATAACGGGTTAGGAATTATTGAAACACGAATGAAGAAATACCCGGAAGCATTGGATTATTTTGGGCGGGCAGAAAGAATCTGGAAGGAGATCGGAGAAATGCGACTCTTAATCCAAACCTATCAGGATATGGCGGATGTGTATCGTGAACTAAAACTTTTTGATAGGGCAGAAAAGTACCTCACCCTCTCCATGGAGATGTCCTCGCTGATCAAAGTTCCCGACTTACAAGTGAATAATTATTTGAAACTCTCCAGGCTTGATTCAGCCAGGGGAAATTATCATGACGCACTTTACTATTTGTACCGCTACACCGCCCTCAGGGATAGCGTATATACTCTGGCCAAAACGGAACAAATCGCACGATTACAAATGATGTTTGAAACTGAAACGCGTGAGCGTGAAAACCAACAATTAAAGGCGGAGCAGCAGTTTAGAGAATCACAAGTAAAACTTCAACAGCAAATTATTTACACGATTAGCCTTTTCTTAGTGTTGACCGGAATAATGGCCTGGTTCTTATATCGTCAGCGATTTAAAATACTTTCCACAAACAAAATTCTACAGGAAAAAAATGACGAGATCGGTACCCAAAAGCTTGCCATTGAAATGCAGGCTACAGCACTCATCAAACTTAACGATGAGTTACAGGAGTTAAATAAAAATCTGGAAGCCAGAATTGAACAACGAACGCAACAGCTAACGGTTCAAAATCAAAAATTAACAGAATATACTTTTGTTAATGCCCATAAATTGCGGGCTCCGATTTCCAGTATCCTGGGGTTAATCAATCTTATCGAACAATCTTCACCAGAAGAGTACGCCACCATTCTTTCTCACCTAAAAACCTGTGGTAAACAATTGGATACGATCACTCGACAAATAAGCAGCAACCTTGAAAGTGGCATTATTGATAACTGAAAAAAGAGGTGTTACTCCTCCTTTTAGCTATCCTATTTGAACTAAATCTAATTCTCCAGTATTTCAATCTCTACGCGCACGTTGGACTGTGCCTGAGGACTATGTTTGTCATGAATGGGACGTTTACCTCCCCATGCTTTTACATGCATTCGTTTTATGTCAACTCCATTGCTGACCAAAAATTTTCGCATAACCTCAGCTCTTTCCTCAGAAAGTTTTTTAGCTGAACCAAATCCATCCTTTGTGTTACCTAGTGAAAAATAATCATTGCTATCTTCACTGAGCGATATGATTTTTCCATGAGCTCCTCCATTCGTATGGCCATGTATTTTAATCTTATACTTTGGGTTCTCTTTGAGCATGTCCAAAAGACTTGTGACTTCAAATCTGGATTCGGGACGCATGATGGCTGCATCCTTAAAAAAGTAAACATTGTACATTACCGCAATGTCGCCTTTTTGCAATCGCATCAGTTCAAAGGGCACAACAGTGGCATCATTCTCCAGTTGAATACCTTCTCCTTCCGGGTTTTGATAATTAATATCCTGCTGAACTTTTCTGAAACCGAACACTTCACAAGTCAAAGAAATCTTTCCTTCTTTATTTCCAGGATTTGAAATTTTTACCTGTTTATTTCCAGCATAGGTGCCTATCCGCTTGGAACGTTCACTGTCGATAACATTAACATCACCATCAATCTGAGTTTTGTCATCTCCACGGAAAATCTTAAAGAAGAAACTCTTGCCATCCACGGTTTCATCGGGCGCATTTTCCGGTACAGAGGTTGTTTCCGTTTTAGTTTGATCTACAACAGGAGTAACAATCGCTGCCTCGGCAACTTGTTGAACTGTTTCACCTGACTTGTCTGCAACTTCGGAAATACCTTGTTTGGTTTCAGGATTGATGTCCGTTCCCTTTACGAGGTCTGGACCTTGCCCAAGCAATCCGTTATACACCCAAGTATCATTATAAGGCGATTCCTTCCGTAGACGAAGCGCCTCTTCAATGGCTTGATTCTTATCGGTTGTATTGAGAACATAAACATAGTAGAGATTTCTGTTTGTGTTCATCTCGAATTTCGCTTCAAGGCTTTTCTTGTTAGCAGCCGAGGTAAACTTGACTGCATTTTTGTGAATAGAGAAGGCTCCTATCACTACATAATTAGTAGGCTGTGGAGTATCGGTATGGCCGGCAGTTACTTGAGAAAATGCACTTGAAATGAATAATACCATTCCCAGCGCAATTGTGTTGAGGATCTTCATGAGCACCAAAATTTTTACTTTCAGGGACAAAGCTATGTTGTTATACAGTAAAGAATTAACAAAATAGTAATAAAACATTACATATCAGATGTTTACCGCTTAGAAATAATTTCAAAACGCCCTTCCAGGGCCTCTCCGGCCTCATCCACCAGGGTTAACACATGCTTTCCCTCCTCAGGATTAAGTGCCATTTGATGGTTTTTTTGAGTTTCTCCTACAAATTCTCCATCCAAATGCCAATAGACCTTCATGGTGGGGCTACGGTGGGCTAATTCAAAAACAGATCTTCCGGGGGTACCATCCAGATCACAGGGAATGTAAATTCTTGCGTTTGGCTTGGGATAAATCAAGTCCATGGCCACCATGGTAGTCGAACTTTGACAGTCTTTCCTAAAAGGAGGTAAGGGTTTATAAGAAAGATTCTTTGATTTGAAATAATACTCTTGAACCGGGGGCAATACAAACCAACTGGTGTGGGTGATAGTATTTACAGGTTCACAGTCACTGTGCACTCTGAATTTTCTGTCTTGGGTAAGATGTATTTTTTTGTGAAACGAGCAGGGTAAAGACCCCAATCCGACTTTGCCTATCCAGGTATCAATACCTTGCTCACAAAACTCAGAAACTCGTAGTCCACTTTTGGAGCATACTTTTATTTTCTGCATCTCAGTACTGGGTTGTGGAAACCATCCTGTTCCTGATAGCTGAGAAAAAATATCAAACATGACGGGGGCCGCTGTCTCTGTTCCGGTTAAACCCGGCCGACCCTCCCCATCTGCATTACCTACCCAAACTCCAACAGCATACTGGGGTGTGATCCCTACGGCCCATCCATCACGAAAACCAAAACTAGTACCTGTTTTCCAGGCAATTTTTTTTGAACTGGAAAAGTATCGCCAACCCGTTTCTTCCCCAGGTCGATACACTTCTTTAAGTGCATCAAACGTTTGATAAATGGATGCAGCACTCAGCCAGGAAGTAGCTTCCATATTCTTTGCATGAGGTTGATCAACCAAATACGTTGGGTCATGAAAGTCTTCCCGATCATATTTGTTCTTCCATGAAACATATTGACCATAATGATTGAGTGTACGAGCCATGGAGGCATACATGCCGGTAATATCCCATAGAGTACCTTCTGACCCGCCCAGTATTAAAGACAACCCATAATGATCCGGTGGTTTATTCAAAGAACTCATTCCCATATTTTTCAGGAGTTCATGAAACCGTTCATATCGATATTCGCGAAGCATGTGAACGGCAGGAACATTTAACGAGCGGATCAGTGCTTTATCGGCAGGCACAGCTCCATCATACTCTCTGGAGAAATTTTGTGGAGCAAAACCATTGATCATTGTGGGGATGTCAGGCCATAACGTTTTAGGAAGCATCCTTCCATCGTCAAGCATAGCCGCATATAAAAATGGCTTTAAAATACTCCCAGTGCTTCTCGGAGAAACAATCAAATCGACATCGCGACCATGCTCAGCATCGGTATTCACATTGCCTACATAGGCCAATACATTTCCAGTTTCAACATCAAGTACAAGAGCGCACGCATTAAAAATCTGATTTCCACTTAAGCGTTGATAATGGTCATCCAAAATCTGTTCGACCCGTTGCTGTAGGGGAAGTTGTACAGTGGTACTCAACTTCTTTTCAGCCTTTCCATCCTGCACCGCATGGGTAAGCAAGTGTTTGGCATAACGCGGTAGGGGGTGCGGCTTTTCAGGGATTGGCTCGTGGAGCGCAAGCTCATAAGTGAATTGATCGATGATATTCTCCGCTTTTAGTTTTCCTAAAAGCCGATTGCGCTTCGCTAAAAGCTTTTCTCTGTTTTTGCCTGGGTGAATCAGAGAGGGGGAGTTGGGCAACACCGCTAACATGGCTGCTTCTGCCCAAGAGAGCTCTTTAGGGTCTCGGCCAAAATATCGCCAGCAAGCAGCCTCCAGGCCTACCACATTTCCCCCAAAAGGTGCATGCGAAGCATATAAGGTTAGTACTTCTTCCTTTGAATATTTAAGTTCTAAACGAGTAGCTAAAACTGATTCAATCAGTTTTTCAAAAACGGTTCGGTCTTTTCCCCTTCTTGAAAGTCGTATGATCTGCATGTCAATCGTGCTCGCACCACTGACAACTCTTCTCTCAATTAGATTCTGCTTTATCGCACGGCCAAAGGAAAGAACATCAATGCCGGGGTGATTCCAAAAACGCTTGTCCTCGTAAGCAACTACAGCCTTGGCAAACTTTTCCGGAACAGTATCCATTTCCGGAAAGCGCCATTGTCCATCCGAGGCAATGGAAGCAGAAAGAAGCTCTCCCTGATAATCCTCCAGAACGGTTGAAACCGGATCATTAAACAACGTGTCAGGAAGGCAGAAATAGTATCCGATTAACAGGATTATTGCCAGTCCAAAAAAATATTTCTTATATCGGATAAGAAAATTTTTCATTCAACTTTCACTCATGGCAATCGATTTGCATGCCGGGAGGCCAATAGCCATTTGTCATTCTTCCAAACATACACTTCAGTATAATACAGGGTAATGACGAGTTCGTTGCCATCCAACAACACCTTAAAATTCCCCTTCCCGACAACGATCGCGGTACCGGAGTACATTCTTGCATTTGCTTCAGTAACATTAATATCCACATACCGCAACTTACCCGACTTAATATCCTGAATAAATTCTTCTTTCGTTTCAGTCCATCCGTTAGAGTGTACAAATAACAATCGATCGTCAAGGGCAGATTCTAAGGAATCATAACTCAGGCGAATCATCCAACCAAACTTCTTTTTGGAAAGATCAAGGACAGCTTGCTCAGAGGATTGAGCATATAAACCTATGCTGAACAAAAAAAAGATTATGATAAATATGTAATGTTTCATTTTCCTTTGTTTTTATTGTACACCTGCAGGTTTAATTACTTCTACCGCCTGGCCTTTTGTTCGCGCATAAATGCTGCGGTCATACATGGCCTCACAACTAACGGCCGGAAGATAAAAGTTGCCCACATAACTTGCTGTAAGCATAATACGGAAAGTTTTCTGTTGCCCGGCTCCCAAATCAAAATACGTGTAAACGCGGTCATCCCGAATATCCTGATAGGTAGGAACATCACCACTTACCCTGCTTTCGGCATCATCGAGACGAAGATTGTTGATCTCCCATCCTGAAGGGAAAATTTGATTGAGCGCCATATTCTTATAAACACCACGGGTACCGGGATTGGAAATAAAAACAGTAGCAATAAATTCAGTTCCCTGCTCCAGTTGAGTTGGGTCCACAAGTTTGCCATCGGTATCCGCATACGAAACATTTATTTTCAGATTATTAGCCTCTTCTTGTTCTTCTCCTCTTGCAGGAGTTCCCTCAGTGATTAACCTGATAAACAAAGTACCCTTACTTGCGCTCTCCACCTTCAAGGCATTAGATTTTACTCCGTCAATCGGGAGTGTAATCTGTGCAATAGGAAGGTCAGTGCTTGCCTCCACTTCCTTTCCATTATACACATAGGTGAACTTTAATTCTCCTCGCTTTTCTGAGCTCGCAAATCCTCCTACTGATTTCAAACACCAGGCAATGGTTTGTGTGCTCATCCAATATGATGAATTGCTGAGTGAAGCTGAAATATCCTTCAGTAACTCAAATCCCTTCACGCGATCGTTCAGCAAAATCAATGTTTCCAGAATAATTGCTTTATCACGAAGATCGGAACCATAAGAATAGGCCATTTCCTGGTAAGGTTTAACCGATGTAGGAAGACTTGCTATTGTTTTTTTCGCGGCTTCCTCCTGTCCGGCTTTCGCATAAGCCGCGGCCAGCATCCATGCTGCTGTTGATGGAAGGTTACTTTGCTCCAGAAGCTTATTCATGGCACTTAAATCCGGATCACCCATTAAGGCAAGAGTGTATAGCCGATAAGCCTGAATAAGTTCGCTGCTAGAATATTCCTGATTTTTCCGCCAGTCTTTCGCTTTGTTACGCTGGTATTTCTTCCAGCGTTTAAGCATTTCACCAGGAATATGATATCCCTTGGCCTCCGCTTCAACAAGGAAATGCCCTGCATAGGTTGTTGCCCAACTGTCGGCATTTTCTGCGCCTGGCCAGTAGGCAAATCCTCCATCCCGTTGCTGGAATGACTTGAGTCGCTCAATACCTGCACGAACATTATTCTGAATCATCGACTTTTCTCCTTCGGTAAGTGCCTTCACCTGATCGAGATAAAGTTGAGGAAAAACAGATGAAGTAGTTTGTTCAATACAACCGTATGGATATTGAAGTAAGTATTTCATCCGCTGCCCCAGGTTGATAGGCGGGAGAGAAGAAACCTCCAGTAACCCGGAATTGCTTCCTGCCATTCCCACTGGTACCACATTTCCATTCCAGGTTTTTCCGGCTTCCAGCAAACCTTCCTGAACGCGAGTTACAGGAGGATTCGGATTACGGATATCAATTTCAATAACATCAGTTGCCTTATAGCTTCCTGAACTGGCAATAACTTCAATTTTACCAACTCCCAACAAGCTTTTCACACTCAGGTCGAATTCAATCGTCATATCACTTCCCGACATTTGAACATTTTGGGTGGTCTCCGTCAGTTGAAGCGGGCCGGAAGCTTTTACTTCAACTTTCACGTTTTTAATACTCTTCTCCATCGTGAAAAGGGTAATCGGAAGTTTTACTTTTTCATCAGGACCCAACACCCGAGGCAAAGTAGCCAGTACCATGAGTGGTTTACGCACAGGAGTTGCTTTCTCTTCCGATCCATAGGCGCCTTCATATCCGGCTACCAACATGGTTTTCACGGAACCAATGTATTGCGGCATGGTAAACCGATGTTCATCACTACCTCCATCGAGTGTGAACGGTCCAAGATATTTAACTACAGGTTTAAAGCGGTTAGCCTTCGCATCATCCTCCTTACCTCTCAGTTCCTCATCACCGCCAATCGCCAGAAGTCTCTCCAGTCGCGACCCATACGCACCCATAACGTTGTCATACAAGTCCCACGTTTTAACACCCAATGCTTCGCGTGCATAAAAACGTTTCCATAAATCGGGTGTCTTGAAACGGGTTAGGTCTAACAATCCTTCGTCCACCATGGCAAGGGTATAAGTCATCTTCCGTTTAGATTTCTCTGAAACCTTTATCACCACTTCCTGCCCTGGCTCAAGTACATCCGGCATTTCAAGTACAGGTTCCAAGTGAGTTTCCGGATCTTCTACCTGAATAGGAATAACACCATACATACGTATCGGTAGGTCGTTTACGGTTTGTGAATGCGGTTGTAGCGAAGTAATGTGAACAAAAATATTGGGTGTCATTTCTTTCGTGATATCAAAATTAAATGGCGTATCACCTTTTTGTGTTTCCACCCAATAGCTGGTAATGACCCGACTTCCATTCTCAATACTTACCAGCGCTCTTCCTTGTCCGCTGCCGGGGATTGTAACGGTAGCTTTTTCACCAATGTTGTATGCTGGCTTGCCGGAAGAAAAAGTGAGCATGGTTGCTCCTTCATTTCCGCCCCGAGACCGACCTGCCCATCCTGGCCAATCGATATACACAACTTTTGCAGTGCTGTGCCCGGAAACAGGATCATAAGCTTTAACCAGGTAGCGGCCCCAATCCGGATATTTGATCTTAAAACTCCAGGAACCCTTTCCGTTGGCAGTCGATACAGTTCCACTGCTCAATAATTGAGCGTACGAATCCGAAAGATATACGGCATTTTCCTCGGAATTATCCCACCACCAACGCCATTGCAATTTATAGATCGACATTTCCACCCTATCTCTTGAAACAGGCTGACCATCCGCATCCACGGTAACAACATCAACACGATGGGTTGTATCGGTTAACAGCATTCCGCGAGCTGCATCTCCGGGCGGAAGTCGGATTCCGGTAAAGGATTCATAGGGATAATATGGGAGGCTGAAACGGTCAATTGAAAAATTACCGCTTTCCTCAAACGCTTTGCCGCGAAATACAGCATTGAGCATTCCGGCTGCATCAGCAGGGGCTTCAATCGTAGCGTTTACTTTACTGCGGCCCTCATCATCAACATACCCCTCAAACACGGGCTGAGCCTCGCTGTAAAATTCACGCGAAGGATCTTCAAATGTATAATCCGGATACTTCTGGAATTTGGTTTCAGCTTTGGTGAGTAACACTTCGAATTCAGCCTTCAATCCCCGACCGGGTGCACCGTGCAACCAGTTGACCTGAAGCGTTCCCGATACATTATTATTTCCGGCTGTAATCTTATCCACCCCAAAATCAAGGTTGATCTTGAGTCGATTGGGTTTAACCATTTCTATTTTCACAGGTTGTGAAAATTCAGTTCCCCCAACCTTCACCCGGGCAGTCCAGTTACCGGTAGGTGCATCAGCGACAGTGGCGGTAGCGAATTTGTAAAATCCATTCTCTCCACCGGATCGTACCAACCGATTAGTAATTTGACCTTGCGGGTCTTGAAGTTCAAATACGACAGGATGAGCTGAGGGAAGCAACCTCATCTTATCTTCCAGAACAAAGGTCATGAATAAAGAATCACCCGGACGCCAAACGCCACGTTCACCATACAAAATCCCCTTCAAGCCCTTACTAATCTTCTCTCCACCAACATCAAAGCTGCTGATAGACAATGATTCTCCATCAAATAATCGTAAGTATCCACGCTGAGGGCCATTCTTTGCAATTAATACGAAGGGAGATTCCTTTGTAGGAATGATCGCCTTTCCATCCGTTCCAGTCGAGGCAGTTCCAATAATTTGTTGTTGATAATTGTAAAGTTCAACCGTAACGCCTGTCAACGGCTGTGTCGTTTTAAGATCGTTGACAAAAACAACTGTATTTCCGTCACCTCCGCGTTTGGCAAGAAGTCCCAGATCGGAAGCAAGGATATTTCGTTTTATACTTTTGTCCCCTCTATAATAGGAAGAATGACATGGGTTATTTCGTTGTTCCCAGTCATACTCATCATCGTAATAATAATCTTCATACGAATCCCAGTAGCTGTCTTCACCGTCCGATTCCTCCCAATTTTCCTCTGTCTCGAATGCCTGCTGATCATTGGATGAGGCAGCCTCCTCACCATCCTCGCACGCAAAAGAGATATAGGATTGCTTAAACCCAATGCGCACCTGATAAATTGCACCGGGTTCCGCATTGATCATAGTTGAAAGATCAAGCGAAAAGCGATTCCACTTTCCAAGATCGGTGATACCAGAATTCTCCAGTGAAATCGCTTTCTTCAATACAGGTTTACCAACTCTCCGAAGCTCAGAATTCCCATCATACGAATTCACCTGAAGGAATTGGAGAATATTGCTTTCAAAAATTTTGACTATCTGAACATCTACGGTTTTCAGGTTTACCGCTTCGAAGGGAAGTATGAGTCCATCCGAGCTAGGAAGGATTGTGCCTTTACCCGTGAAGCGAACAGCTGGATTTAATTGTTCAAATACAACATCAAACGTCCCTCCTTCCTTCAGTCGATAATCCAGAATATTCCGGACACCACTTTCAACGGTCAGTGTTTTAGAACCTGTTTGCCGGGCGGGAGGAAATACACGGATCTCATTATCACGGACTTCAAAATCCAGTGTACCTACATCGCTGATGCTAATCAGGCCAGCCAGGTTTTGCTTTTCATTGAGTGGATCGGAAAACTGGATCACCACATTCTGACTGGAGCTTTGCTCCACTTTCACATTGGTCACTTTGAAATCACCAAGCGCTGGAATTTCAATTTCGCGCTCATCACGTTGCTCAACTGCAAGTACTTTTCCGTCTACTGTTAAGTTTACCTTGCTGGCAGTTTCCTTCCGTTGAACCTCTTCTACTATGAAACTATGCTGTTTTCCCTCTCCTACGTGCGTCCACGTAACATTTAGCACCTTACCCTCTTGCTGGGCCGTGATTGTTTTTTCTATAGCTTCATTTTCAGCGAAGTCTGAAGTGTACAAAATCCCCTCAATTTTCTGACGTTTCAGATCAGTCTTGACATAAGGCTTGATATTCTCGATAGAAACTTCAAAGTTAAGGGGAACAACCTGGAATGAATATTCAAATGTCTTCAGGTCTGGAGAAATATCTCCCATCAGCTTTGACAGGAAGAAATCCACTTCATACACCTGGCCGGAAGTCAACCTTTTTTCCGGACGGAATTCAAGTGTCCGTGCATCCAGCCAAAATATTTTTCCCTTTATAGCCGGGCTGAAATCAAAAAGTTTTACGGATGTCTCTTGTCCTATACTGGAGGAATCAGCCACATCGTTAGCGAGTACAATCCGCAAGGTGGAGCCGGAAGGGATTACCCCTGCGGTATACGATGAGATATACTCTCCAAAGGCAGGATTGATGTAACTCGATGACTTGTTTGAGCTTTTGCTGGGCAAGAAATAGAACAAGGCTAAGGCGAATACACCGACTGCGACTGTACCGATTACAATCTTTTTCCAGGGAAGGTTTTTCATGAGATTTAGGTTATTAAAAGGAGTTTTGAATATCGAAAATTTAATCCTCAAGCGAATGAGGAATTACTGAAATATTTTAAACGGCATTACTCAACACATTGTATATTCCCACATTAATACACTTCCATGATAGCCGTAATTCAGCGTGTTTCATCCGCTTCCGTTGAAATTGATAAAAAAAATAAAGCCAGCATTGGCAACGGACTGCTTGTTTTGTTGGGTATTGAAGATGCTGACCTTCAGGAGGACATTGACTGGCTTAGTAATAAAATTGCCAACCTCAGGATATTTAATGATTCGGATGGGGTGATGAATGTTAGCGTGAAGGATGCAGGTGGCGATATTATCGTGGTGAGCCAGTTTACACTGCATGCCAGTACCAAAAAAGGAAACCGACCCTCTTACATTAAAGCATCAAAACCTGAAGTGGCTATTCCGATATATGAAAAATTTGTTCAGGCGCTTCAGGTTAGCCTTGACAAATCTGTTCAGACCGGTGAGTTTGGAGCCGATATGAAAGTGAGTTTAGTAAATGATGGCCCGGTAACCATTATTATAGATACCAAGGATAGAAAATGAATCATTCACAGCCCCCCGTGCCGCGGTTTCAAAACAATTATTCGCGGCCTCCGTGCCGCGATCTCAACCTCACTTCTCAGAGAGACCCCGGCACAAGGCCGGGGATTTAAATCATTCGCGGCCCAGTGCCGCGATATCAAAAAACATATTCTCGGCCACCGTGTTGCCTCACTTCTCAGAGAGACCCCCGGCAGAAGGCCGGGGAGGTAAATCATTTGCAACCCTGCTAGTTTAAAGGCTTAAGTACTAACTTATTTTTACTCACTCCTTCAATCTCCTTCCGGTTCATTAACATCTTCCTGAACTTTCCGGTAGCAAACATTTCTGCCTGATCCTTATAAAAAGGACTCATCACATTTCCTGACTGCCCGGTTGGTGAAACTGTTTCACCAACTTCTATGTTCGAGAAGTCAGTGATCTTGCGAAGAGCTGGTCCCCCAGTTACATGAAAATAACCTGTGGTGTCCAGTTCAAAGTGTAAATTATTAAGTACCTCATTTCCCCCATCAACCGGAAATGGCCCCACACTAAAAATTTTGTCAAAGAGTTTCACAACACCCAGCGGATGGTTATGTTTCAGAGTATGTATTTTCCCCCACGTCCATTGCTCTGGCTTTTCACCACAGATTTCCTGCAAAAGGGAAAGTGTTTTGTATGCAGCCTTTTCAAAAATCATGGCACGCGTTTCCTTAATATCCTTCGTACGAACATCATCCCACCATGGTGAACTCTCATTCTTAACGAATGAGTTTACTGAATTTTTTGGAACCGCAGTCATAAGAATAGACTTCAGTGCCTCCGCTCCTATTTCATCCTTCATGCTCATATAATAAACTTGTGACAGCATGTTGTAATACACCGATGGTGCGGTGTCGGATTGTTTGTGATCACCATTCCAATTTTGAAGAAGTTCAATTAAGGAAGAAAATTCAGGTTTGCTCAACGAAGACAACACGGCAGCCATTTCTTTTGCTACTTCCGGTGTACTATTCGAAACCACATCCAGGTTGATTTCCTTCATTTCCTCCAGTGACCATTTTTTATCCTGACTTAAGTACTCTACAATTCTACCGGCACGGGCCTTGGGGTAATAATACCCGGGATACAAAATCCCCTCGACAGAATCGGGTTGATTATTGGCCGAATACACATATCCCCAGGGAGGGTTAATGGCTTGAGGATTCTTTGTAAAATCATAAAAACCGAGGTATTCATCATTTCCACTGGCCCCATCCAGAAATAATTTTGTTCGAACATGCTCCGGTCTGATGGGCAAATTGGCACACGCCCACCAGGCGATATTTCCATCCGCATCGCCATACATGAGATTTAAGCCCGGGGCTGAGAATAGCGAGGCAGCCTTTTCAGTATCACGAAACGTTTTCGAATGATTTAATAAATATGCCGCCTGTAATGCATGATTGGTTACTTGGGTCAACATCCATGACAAGGCTACGGCCTGATCCTTAGGTGTGTGCTCGACAATTCCGTTTACCAATGATCCGTGTCGCGATGAACGAACTTCGAACTCAACATCAGGCTCACCTTTTACTTTAATGATTTCTTTGCGAACCGAAAGCTCTTCCCACTGATCTCTAAACTTTACCTGGTTAGAATTTTCAGGGTTTACTGTCTCCCAGAAAAAATCAGCATCATCATTTTCGAACATGGTAAATCCCCAGGCACCAAAACGATTGTTGCCTAATAAGCCAAACGGAATACCGGCAATGTGATGACCATAAAAACTTCCTCCTGGATACTCCATATGTGCTTCGTACCACACGGCAGGTTGTCCGAACCCAATGTGGGTATCATTTTCAAGAATTGGGAAACCGCTAGTGGTGCGACTACCCGAAACCACCCACCCATTGCTACCGCTCCAAAGGGGTACCGGAATTTTATCCAATGCCTGGCTAATGGATGCGATGAGTGAATCTCCATGGGCATTTTTAATTATGCCCTTGTGGTTATTGATGATCTCAGCATCCGGAGGAGTATGAATAGCAAAATCAACAAGGTACTCTTCTCCGTATTCAGAGCGGATTTTTTCCAAAACAGGATCTGCGCGAAGTCCCTCTGCAAAACCAAAAGACATGAAGCCAACTGCCAGGTAAATATCTTCCGGTTCAAACTCCTCTTTCGGAATTCCCATGATGGTAAATTCAATAGGAGTCTTTCCGGTTTTAATATATTGATTAATCCCCTTCTGGTAGGCCAAGGCATCCTTTTGAAATGCTGCCGAATCGGTATTCAGGAATTTTTGAGCGTGTTCCTTTGCAAATTGATTGATGCCCAGCGTGCGAAATAGTTTATCGACTTCCAGTAATTCCTCTCCCAAAACTTCAGACAATCTTCCTCCCGCTGCTCTTCGCAACATTTCCATTTGAAAAAGACGGTCCTGTGCATGTACATACCCTAATGCATAGTAGGCATCTTCTTCGTTTTGTGCATAAATATGCGGCACTCCGTAATCATCATAAAGAACCTCAACCTCAGCGGTAAGGCCATGCAAGGTGACTTCACCGGAATAATCAGGTGCTGTGGATCGCAAGTAGAAATATCCAACGCCCAGGATTAACAGAATAAGGACTACTAAAACAATTAAAATTCTTTTGAGTACTTTCATAAAACAGAGTAAAAACTAAAGTTAAAAATCAAAATGACAAGGTTACTCCTATTCATACTTTTTATTCCATTCTCAGCGCTAGCACAAAACAAGTATGGACTAACGCCTACAAATTACGAGGGTTACAAAGCCAGTCTATCTACAAATCCCGAGAAAGAACTGGTTGATCTTGAGAAATTTATTCCCAATATACTCTTGGATATCCGGTATGCTACCACAAACAACTTTACGAAAGAGAAAATTTACAACCTGGCAAAAACCTATGCGCGTAAACCCGTGGCAGAAGCATTGAAAAAGGCACAAACTGAATTTAACAAACTAGGATACGGAATAAAAATCTTTGATGCCTATCGTCCCTACTCAGCTACCGTAAAATTCTATGAGGTGTATCGCGATACAACGTATGTGGCCTCTCCCTACAAGGGCTCACGCCACAATCGCGGCTGTGCGATTGATATGACCCTGGTGGATTTAAAAACCGGAAAAGACCTTCCTATGCCTACTGAATACGATTCCTTTAAAAAAGAAGCATGGCCCTCTACTCCCGTAAAAGATCCCATCATTAAAAAAAATCGTGATCTCATCATTTCAGTCATGCAAAAACATGGATTCAAAGTGAACTCCTCTGAGTGGTGGCACTTTGATTTTATCGGCTGGCAGAAATTTGAGGTAATGGATATCGCTTTTGAGGAATTGGAAAAATAGATTCTGGATGCTTGATTCTGGTAACTTGCAAACCAGAATCCTGTAACCAGAATCCAGAATCATTAACCTATGACACTTCAAGAATCACAAAACCAAGTCGACCAGTGGATTAAAACTCACGGGGTGCGTTACTTCAATGAACTCACTAACATGGCCATGCTCACAGAGGAAGTGGGTGAACTCGCACGCATCATAGTCCGCAGGTATGGTGAACAATCTGAAAAAGAATCAGATAAAGGAAGGGATCTTGGAGATGAAATGGCCGATGTGCTGTGGGTATTGATTTGTTTGGCGAATCAAACGGGAGTTGATTTAACTGAAGCCTTTAAAAAGAATGTAGAGAAGAAAACATTGAGAGATAAGGATCGGCATAGAACGAACCCCAAATTGACTTGAGATCCCTTGATCGAAATCAATAATTCAATCTCAAAATTTTATCTAACTCCCGAATAGTCATATACTCTGGCATCAACCGCATAGCACCATTGCGCAAACCTTGCAGGAAAGAGTTACCGATGTTTGTCATTTCGGATAATCTCCAGGACATGTTCACCACGTGTACCGCTTTTTGGTATCGGATAGACTGATACTTGGCAAACGCCTGTTGAATGCTATTTTCCGATTTTAAACAATTGGTGATTACAAATGCATCCTCAACCGCCTGACAACCACCCTGACCTAGATTAGGAGTAGTAGCATGCGCAGCATCACCCAACAAGGCTACCTTACCTTTATGCCATTGTGCAATGGGAGTAAAATCGGATATATCCGATCGGATTATTCTATCTTCAGGGGTGGCTTGAATGAGTTGCATTGGTATTTTTCCAAATACCGAATACAATTCCAGCAATTTTTCTTTCACCTTACCCGGCTCGTCTTTACCATTCGCGTCTGTATAATAGGTGGTGAAGAAATATACTTCGTTTTCTCCGGTAGGTACAAAACCGAAGCGCAACCCCTTTTGCTTTCCCCACATTTCATAAGAGTTACTTTTCAGATCATCGGGCAACGCATAAGTTGCCATACCTCGCCAGCAAGTTTGATGGGTATACCGATAGCTAACGTCACCTAGTATTGATTTTCTGACCGCTGATTTTATTCCATCGGCTCCAATGACAAAATCTGCCTCCACGCTCGAATCATCCTCAAAGTGAAGCAGTACGCTGTCATTCTTCTGCTCACAAAAAACAAGTCGCTTGTTGAGCATGAGTTTTTGCTCATCAATTTCAGATAATAACGCTTGTTGCAAACGACCACGATGAAAGGCATAGCTGCCTATGCCATACCTCGGGGTGATTTTATTCTTCACATCCAATGCAGAAATCAGTTTAAAAGATTGATTGACCACATCGGCTTTTTCAATCTCTAAACCTACAGGCTTGATTTTTGACTCAATGCCAAGACGTTGAAAAACCTGCATGGCGTTTGAGGCCATGACAATACCGGCTCCAACGGGTTTTAATTCAGGAGCTGCCTCCATGATATGATAATCAATCCCCGCTTTCTTAAAGGCAATGGCTGTTGTTAATCCTCCTATTCCGGCTCCAATAATGATTCCTTTCATTGACGCATCGTTCTTTTTAACACGTTAAATTCCTTACCCTATGCCTTCAACATTCCGTTATTCAATACCGGCACAACCTGGTACTGATCGGGCGTCAAACAAAACTCAATGTCTTTGTGAATATTGAGGTTTGCCAATCTCTTAACATGTGAAGATGTACTGAGAAATTTAACCATATCAGGCTTGGCCAGGTTGTAAAGATGTTGTGCTGCCAGAGGAGCATCACAGTCGGGTTCAATAAAATCTTTGAGTTTATCCACTACGGCTCCGGCAAATAAGGTGTCCTCCAGATTTACTTTCCCCTTCCACCCTGCACAAACAATCAGGATATTGTTCTTTCCGAACAATAAGTGCCTTACCACAGAAGAAAGATTTAAAAAGCTACCCACGATCACTTCCTTTGCGCCTTTGGATTTTTCAATGGCCTGTGTACCGTTGGTGGTGGTGAAGGCAATTTTCTTTTCCTTCAGCTTCGGGTTCATATACTCGAAAGGTGAGTTCCCTAAATCAAAACCCTCTACTTTCTTACCATCGCGTTCGCCTGCCGTAAAAAATCCTTTTGACTTCATGGCCAGGCAATCTTCAAGCTTGGCAAAAGGAGTAATACTTTCTATGCCATGCGCAAACGCAGTCGTCATGCACGAAGTAGCCCGAAGGATGTCAACCACTACCACGGTTTTGTCCTGTACGCTATAAAGGTGCATGAGTTCAGGACTGAGGCAAACGTCTATGGTTTTCATATTGTCTGAACTATGATGCTTGTGATTTTTGTGATACTCATGATGGTTTAAATTTTTTGTTTTGGAGCCTGTGAAATTCAAGCTTAGTATTACCAAAATTGATTAGTAAACCGACTTCTAAATTGTAAGCCTCAAGATAATTGATTGCTTGAGCTAAGTGAACTGGCTCCAGGTTTATTAAAGCCTTTAGTTCAACACTAATTTTATTCTCTACCAAAAAGTCTGCTCTTCTTGTGCCTATGTGCTTTTCTTTATAAAAAACTGCCATTTCAAATTCCCGGACAAAACCAAGCCCTTGCAGTTCAAACTCATATTCCAAGGCACGCTGATAGATCACTTCCTGAAAACCATTTCCCAGAGCACTGTGCACTTCCATTGCACACCCAATGATCTTGCCTGTAAGTTCTGAGTATTTATACTCGGGCTTAATCATGCATTAAACTTTGATGAGTGTGATTATCTTGATAGACATGATGGTATTGATTTGCTAATCATGCTTATCAAATTCATCATACGTATCAAAGTTCAGACCAATGGCAACTTACTCACCTGCGCCCTCAAAGCCTTACCCCGAACATCAATAAATATCTCAGAATCCACGGTTGCATGTTCGCTGGTTACATACCCTAAACCAATGCCGATGCTCAACACAGGCGACTGGGTACCCGAAGTTACTTTACCTATAACATTACCCGATGCATCTTTAATTTGATAATCATGACGAGGAATTCCGCGGTCAATCATTTTAAACCCAACCAATTTGCGCTTAACTCCTTCCTCTTTTTGTTTTTTTAGGTTAGCAGAATTTGTAAAATCTTTTGTGAACTTGGTGATCCAACCTAATCCTCCTTCGAGCGGAGAAGTGGTGTCATCAATATCGTTTCCGTACAAACAAAAACCCTTTTCCAGGCGAAGTGTATCGCGCGCTCCTAAGCCAATGGGCTTGATGTCCGCATCCTTACCGGCTTCGAAAATGGCATGCCATACTTTTTCACCGTACTGCTTGTTTACATAGATTTCAAATCCGCCTGAACCGGTATATCCCGTGTTCGACATCACCACATTGGGTACGCCTGCAAATTCACCGATAGCGAAATGGTAATATTTGATGACACTTAAATCTGTTTTGGTTAGCTTCTGGAGTAAACCTGTGGCCTTCGGACCTTGTACGGCAAAAAGGCAAAGATCATCAGAGATGTTTTTCATCTCAGCACCTTTTGTATTGAATTTTGAAATCCAGTTCCAGTCTTTGTCAATGTTGGAAGCATTCACTACCAACATGTAGTCGTTGTCTTTTATCTTATACACGATCAGGTCATCCACAATGCCCCCTGTCTCATTCGGCAAGCAGGAGTATTGCGCCTGACCATCGATCAGTTTGGAGGCATCATTGCTGGTTACGCGCTGAATCAGATCGAGCGCCTGTGGCCCTTTTACTGTAAACTCGCCCATGTGCGACACATCAAACACCCCTACTCCGTTCCGAACGGTCATGTGCTCTTCAATATCCGAGGAGTACCGAACCGGCATGTTATATCCGGCAAAGGGAACCATCTTGGCTCCAAGTTTTACATGCAGATCATTGAGGGGAACAAACTTTACTGATGAGCTTTCCATAGTGATTTTTTAGATGCGCAAAGGTAATATTTCTGGCTATACTATAGATGAGATTTTCTTCTTCTGTAAATGCCAACTCCATAAGATATTAACAAAGGAATTGCCAAAATCATAGAAATGGCTGTGAGATACAATAGAACAAAATAGGCAGAATCATGTGCAGTAGGATTTCGTATGCCTCCCATAATTTCAAAAACAACCCTGTGCAGATTGAGCATTGTCAAGGCTGAAATAATTAGGCAAACCGGCATAAGCACAAGGGTTATGACATCCAATAAGCCCAAACGCGTAAAATGTTTCAGGAAATAGAAAAGTAACGAAAGTCTCCAGATGGCCACAACCGCTAGAAACCAAACATTAATACGATTAGCCTGCTCAATCGATACAAATTTCTCTACCGGAATTGCATAAAAAATTGCCGGAAAGGAAGTGAGGCTAATAAATGTCAATACAATAAAATAATCCCAACGATCGACCCTGTATGGCATTACGATCAACCAAATAAATAGGGCCAGAATGAAAATATAGATAACCGAACCTATACCGAAGTGCTGCAACAATTTTGCTCCGGGATCATCCCAATATCGACCTATTCCGACTAGCCAAGTACCTGAAAGTCCTAGCGCAAAATGCTTCCAATTAAAATCAAGCATTTCATCTCTGGTTATTCTAAATGCCAGAACTTTAAAAACTAAACGCAAATAGATCACCGAAATAAATTAAGAGTAAAGCGAATTCCTATTATTGCTTTTTACCTTTATCCAACGCCTCCATTACATCCTCCCGCATCTTCTTAACCATCTCCAATTGAGCTTCCAGGTACTCGCGCAAGGCCTCTTCACTTGTACTATCCGTGGGTGGATTAAATTGGCGCATCCATACCATCATGGAGTTGCTGGCCGAGTCAAGTTGTTGTATTGTAAGTTCCAACTCCTTTTTACCTTCCTCTGCCATGGCAGGAGTTTTTGCAATAGAATCCTGCAATTGCTTCTTTAATTTATAGAGATCATCCATTTTAGGCATCACTTCGTCATGAATATCCATGACCTGATCGTACAATGCCTGGTTGGCATCTTCCTCTACCGGATCGCTGGCGGTGGTATCTTTGCCCGACTTGCCACAACTGATTAAAGCTCCTAACACAACAATAAAGAGTACTTTCAATAGAGTTTTCATAATAATTTCTTTGTCTAAAGGTATAACAGATCGCCCTCTGCACCAACCCTTCCTAACAGCCATTAGCACAAAAAATAAAGGAAAATTAGGTGTGTCACTTGTTTCACAATCAAAAATGACTTTATCTTTAGGCAACAGGAAAAGTACATGAAAGTTAGTAACACATATTTTTGGTTTTATTACTACTACTTTATGACCCAGGCGGGACTTAAAAGAGCAGCGTGTTGTTACTAATTTAAAACGATACAAGAACTCAGAAAGTCCCGGCAAAACCGGGACTTTTCTTTTTTATGCTTATGAAGAAAAAGAAATTACGTGTAGCCATACAAGGAATAGCCACCAGCTTTCACGAGGTAGCAGCCCTTACCTATTTCGATGAACCAATCGAAACAGTAGAGTGCATGTCATTTCATCAACTCTGTGAAAGTTTAAAAAATAATAAAGCGGATGTAGCGGTGATGGCAATTGAGAACTCCATTGCGGGAAGCATCTTACCAAACTACTTTCTGCTGCAGGATTATCACTTTACCATTGCCGGTGAGTTGTACTTACCCATTCACATGCACTTGCTGGCATTACCGGGTGCCAAGTTGAGTGACATTACCTGCATCGAATCCCATCCCATGGCTATTCGCCAATGCTCAGAATATTTATTTGGATTGAAGGGTATAGAGATCCGCGAAAGCGATGATACTGCAGTCTCCGCTAAACGGGTGAAAGATCTCAAACTAAAAAACACGGCCGCCATTGCTAATGAACACGCTGCCAAAAAACATGGGTTACAGATTTTAGAAAAACGGATTGAAACACATAAAAAGAATTTCACCAGATTTTTGATTCTGACTAAACGAAGTAACGGTAAAGCCGAGTCAAATAAAGCTTCGCTAAGTTTTGAGGTAGCCAACGAAGTAGGCAGCCTGGCCGAAGCGTTGATGACGTTCAAAAACAACAGCATTAACCTCACAAAAATACAATCCATACCCATTATTGGACGGCCCAGTGAATACTCAATTCATATTGATGTAGAATGGAAGAAAAGAAAAAATTATGATGAGGCGATGAATCAGGTGTTGCGTCAGGTGAAAAACATGAATGTGCTTGGAGAGTATAAAAAAGGAAAGATTGAATACAAGTAATTACCCTCACCCCCTTCCCCTCTCCCTAGGGAGAGGGGTGTCCGAAGAATGAGGACGGGGTGAGGGAACAAATACAATGGTTATGATAAATAGCGCTAAACGAATTAACAGTGTAGAAGAATACTACTTCAGTAAAAAACTGGCTGAAGTGCGAAGTCTGGATACGCCTGACCTACGGGTTATTAATCTGGGTATTGGTAGCCCTGATCAGGCACCTTCAACCGATACAATCGAAGCGCTCATAACATCCGCGAAGAACCCTACTCACCATGGATATCAGAATTATAAAGGTATTCTTCCATTGAGAAAAAGTATCGCAGATTTCTATCAACGCATCTATAGTGTTACCCTCGACCCTGAAACTATGATTCTTCCGTTAATGGGATCGAAGGAAGGTATCATGCACATCTCAATGGCGTTTATCAACGAGGGTGATGAGGTTTTGATTCCAGATCCGGGCTACCCAACTTATTCTTCCGTAACGAATCTTGTTGGAGGCAAGATTAAAACGTATGCTTTAAAAGAAGAGCTTGACTGGGGCATAGATGTGAATTCATTAAAGCAAACTGACCTCTCAAAAGTAAAAATCATGTGGGTCAATTTTCCACACATGCCTACGGGCAGGATTGCATCCCGAGATGAATTAACAGAATTGGTTGATTTAGCGAAGACAAACAATTTTCTGATCGTGAACGATAATCCGTACAGTTTGATTTTGAATGATCAACCCTTAAGCATTCTGTCTATTGAAGGCGCTGAAGACGTTGCCCTTGAACTAAACTCTCTTAGCAAATCGCACAACATGGCGGGGTGGCGCATCGGCTGGGTGGCCGGAAAGAAAGAATATATTGATGCGGTATTGAAAGTAAAAAGCAATATGGATTCCGGAATGTTCATGGGTTTACAACATGCCGCAGTGGAAGCATTGAAAAACGGAAAAGAATGGTTCACATCCCTGAACCATGTTTATTCAGAAAGAAGAAAAGCTGCAAATAAAATTTTGGATGTGCTGGAATGCACCTATGCTGAAAAGCAATCGGGACTATTTGTCTGGGCGAAAGTGCCAACACACATCCCGGATGTGGAGAAATGGATTGATGAAATTCTGTATGGAACAAAAGTATTCATCACTCCGGGATTCATTTTTGGCGAGACGGGGAAACGCTTCATTCGTATCTCGCTGTGCAGTCCGGTAGAAATATTAGACCAGGCATTGGACAGACTCAAGGCATTCATAGAACATAAATCTCACTACTCAAGACTAATAATATGAAAACAACAATCATTGGGTTGGGACTTATAGGGGGATCGATTGCAATCGACTTGAGAAAATCGGGTTTAACTACTGAGCTGGTCGGGATTGATTTAAATCCTGAACATGCGGCTAAAGCGGTAGAGCTTGGTTTGGTTGATAAAATTGAGTCGGAAGATAAAGCCATTTCCTCATCAGATCTTATCATTCTTGCAATCCCCGTGAGTGCATTGAGTCAGTTGATCCCATCTATTCTGGATGGTGTAAAAAAATCTGCAGTGGTTATTGATACCGGTTCAACCAAGGCCTCCATTTGTCGTGCGGTTCCGCACCATGCGCAACGTGCTCAGTTTGTAGCAGCACATCAGATTGCGGGAACCGAAAACTCAGGCCCAGAAGCTGCGTTCTCAGGATTATTCAGAGACAAAACCAACATAATTTGCGAAAAGGAAAAGTCATCCGATCATGCCCTGGCCCTAGCGGAGAAAGTTTTCAAGGCCCTAGGTATGAACACTATTTTTATGGAGCCCGAAGAACACGACAAGCACGTGGCCTATGTATCACACTTGTCACACGTAAGCTCTTTTCTGCTTGGCCAAACCGTATTGGATATTGAGCGGGACGAAAAAAATATTTTTGCCCTGGCAGGAAGCGGTTTCTCATCGACCGTTCGGCTTGCTAAAAGTTCCCCCGATATGTGGGCGCCCATCTTTGAACAGAATGCAGAGTATTTAAGTCAGGCGTTATTGGAATACATTATGCACCTTCAAAAATTTCAGTATCACCTCATGAAACGAGATGGGAAAGAATTGCATCGCATTATGAAAGATGCCAATCACATTCGCGAGGTGTTAAACGGAATTGAGTTAAAACAAACAAAGTAAGTATTAGATAAATAAATGGATTGTTATGAAGAAGGAATTACAACTTGAATCGATATCCACCTGGTTGCCCACCGCCAATAAACCAGTGGTTATTAGCGGACCGTGCAGTGCAGAAACTGAAAGTCAGATGGTCACGACAGCAAAACAGTTGGCTGCCACAGGCAAAGTTCATGCCTTGCGAGCAGGAATATGGAAGCCCCGCACTCGCCCCGGCCAATACGAGGGTGCAGGTGAAGAAGGACTGAAGTGGCTGGTGCAGGCTAAAAAAGAAACCGGTTTGCCGATAACCACGGAAGTTGCTAATGCTGCTCATGTGGAAGCCTGCTTGAAAGCCGGAGTAGATATTTTATGGGTGGGTGCACGCACTACCGTGAATCCTTTTTCGGTTCAGGAAATCGCTGACTCGCTAAAAGGTGTTGACATTCCAGTGATGGTAAAAAATCCGGTAAACCCTGATCTTGAATTGTGGATTGGAGCCCTTGAGCGACTCAACAAAGCAGGTATCACCAAGTTGGCTGCCATTCACCGTGGGTTTTCTTCTTTTGAAAAAGGTCCGTTCCGCAATGCCCCCATGTGGGATTTAGCGATTGAATTAAAAACACGCATTCCGGAATTGGATATGATTTGCGATCCAAGTCACATCGCTGGAAATCGTGAGTTACTTCCATTCATTGCTCAAAAAGCGCTTGACCTCGACATGGCCGGAGTCATGATTGAAAGTCATATCAACCCGGATGCTGCCTGGAGCGATGCGAAACAACAAATAACACCAGCCGTATTGGGCAAGTTGATTGAGGGTCTTGTGGTGAGAACTACCTCCACCGATAATAAATCTTTCAAAGATACCTTGAGTGTGTTGCGTGAGCAGATTGACCAACTTGATGATGAGATCATGCAGAAGTTTGCTTCACGCATGAAGATTTCAGAAAAAATTGGTCAATACAAAAAGGAGAACAACGTGACCATCCTGCAAGTAACCCGTTGGGAAGAGATCATTGCCACGCGCGTGGCTATTGGTTTGGCTATGGGCTTGAGTGAAGAGTTCATGAAAGATATGCTGAAACTTGTTCATCATGAATCCATTCAGGTGCAGGAGAAGGTGATGAATGCCATGAAGGAAAGGGTTTGACTACCAGTCACACATAATCCAGAGTATTAGAAATAATACTCTCCTTTAGTATTCACTTTAACTGTTCTCGGCTTCTTTGTGGATTCAAAATCCTGGTAAATGGGTTCAAGGTTTTTCCAGAAGTGTTGAATTTTTTCGTTTGGTGCATGTTCTGTAATCAATTTTTCAACAGTTCCATGATCTAGTTTAGCGGGAAAAACATGCACAGGAATCTTTTCCTGGCCACCCGTTCGTGCTTCCACCGCTAGCACATACAACTCCTTTATCTTATCATCGGTGATGGGGATACAACCAATAGTAACACAATTTCCATGAATGTAAATGCTGCCACCTGGCTTTGTCGCATGACTTAAAATCTTATCGGAAGCGTTTGGGTAGTTAAGTCCCAGCGAGAGATAAAAATTACTCTGGGGATTGAAATGATTAATGTGATATATACCTTCAGGAATTTGCAGATCACCTTCTTTCCGTTTAGGGCCTAACATTCCCGAGCTTGTACAAAAATCATAGGTATGAATCAACTCAAATTCTTCCTTCCCTATTTCCTTTATCCAAACCTCAAGGGTTTGTTCCTTTTTGAATGCTCTTATGAATAATTGAAACTTCTGGTAAGAAAGTTTCTTCTCCGTAAAATATTCCTTCACAACGGCCTCCTTTTCTCCATAAGCAGTCTTCACCCTGCTGTGCTTGAGTTGAGTTTCTTTAAAAGAAGTTTGCTGAAGAACAGGCATAATAATCCAAAACAATATTACCCAATTCATGGCACAGGTTGTTTAACAACAGGCATAGTCCTTTTCAACGAGCGTCTTGCTAACAAAACACTGATCAAGGTTAACACGGCACCCAATACCAACGCAGCACCCGGAAAATATACCGGAGTATTGGGCCCGGTGAAGTACGTGAACAACAAACTATTCATGATGAACGGCCCTACAATTGAAGATAAACTCATCAGGCTTGTAAAACCTCCCTGCAATTCACCTTGCTCATTAGGGGGTATGCTGTTCGACATAATCCCTTGCAGGGCGGGTCCTGCAATTCCTCCCAGACAATACACCACCGTAAAGGCATACATCATCCAACCTTTTGAAGCAATGGCATAGAGTAAAAACCCCAGTGCGTATAGGCCCAGTCCTAAATATACACTTCGCTGCTGACCGATCTTCGGTAAAATAATTCTGATCAAACCACCTTGAACGATAGCATAAACCAATCCTACCACGCCCAATGAAGCGCCAATTTGTGCTTCAGTCCACTGAAATTTTTCAGTGGTGTAATACGCCCAATTACTTTGCACTGCATGGGCTGCGATATACATAAAGGCCAGTGAAACAAATAATCCCGAAATAACGGGGTAACGAAAAAGACTCTTTAGTGTACCCAGTGGGTTTGCTCTTTTCCATTCAAACATTCTGCGGTTCTCAGGCTTCAGCGATTCCGGAAGAATGAAAAATCCGTAAAGCCAATTTATCAAACAAAGTCCTGCGGTTACTAAAAAAGGAACTCGTGTACCAAGTCCACCCAGTAATCCACCAATAACAGGGCCGATGATAAACCCAAGTCCGAAGGCAACACCAATAATTCCAAAATTCTGCGCACGCTTTTCGGCTGTACTGATATCGGCAATGTAGGCACCGGCTGTCGTAAAGCTTGCACCCATCACACCGGCAATGATGCGACCTAAAAAAAGCCACCACAAGGTTGGCGCAAAGGCGAGAAATAAATAATCGATACCAAAACCAAACAGCGAAGCCAGAAGAACGGGTCTTCTTCCATACCGGTCACTGAGCGCACCCACAATAGGCGCACAAAGAAACTGCATAATGGCATAGGCTGAAATGAGCCACCCGCTATACATGGCTGCATTACTAATCGCGAAAGGTGTATCCGGTGTTAAGCCCGACACCTCAATGATTAACTTCGGCATCACCGGAATAATGATGCCCCACCCGGTAATATCAATCAATAAGGTAACAAAGATGAACCCTAAAGCAGGGGAACGGTTGGAGCGCATGTAATGAATTTTAAATCAAGATACTTGATTTTCCTCGATTGAAACGGAAATACCAAGTGCATTGAGTAAGGCAATTTTCTCTTCAAATGCATTTTTTGATCGCAACGAAAGATTCATTAGCATTTTACATTCCGCTTCAAAAGATTGATTTAGTATCTCTAGCTCAAAATCCTTTACTAACTTCATCACATCAGGTGTGCTGGTATAAGGATATCGTACATTGTATTGAATTAAAACCTCTCGTTCCACAATCGTAGCATGATTCAATGCTTCTTCGGCTGCTGTTTTGTAGGCTGAGACTAAGCCACCCACACCCAGCTTTACTCCTCCAAAATATCGCACCACCACCACTAAAACATTCGTCAGGTTTTTTGACCGAATCTGTCCCAGTATCGGATCACCCGCAGAATGGTTAGGTTCTCCATCATCTGCTGCCCTGAATTTAGTTTTATCGGCCCCCAGAATATAGGCATAACAATGATGTCGGGCATCGAAATACTTTTTCTTCAATTCCGCAACTCTTTCCTTAACCTCTGGCTCTGAAGTGACCGGATAGACAAACGCCAGGAACTTACTCCCCTTCTCTTTAAACTCCCCAGTTGCCGGGGCATTAATGGTATGATATGAAAAAACCTCCATGTAACGCTTTACTGCCGTTTTCCGTCTAAAGATTAGAAATAAATTCCGTTGCTGCCGTGCAACCCTTGAGTTTATCGTCAGTCTATTGAACGTAAATCAATAATCATGAAAAAAATACTATCTATAATCACAGCAATTCTACTGATAAACGTTGTTTCCATAGCGCAAAAGCGCGAAACGCGTGAAGTAGGTTCCTTTACAAAAATAGCTTTTCGTTCGCCCGGTAAAGTCTATATCAAGCAAGGCAGTCCTCAAAAAGTTGAAATAGAAGGCACCGCAGAAATCCTGGAGAAAATCAAAACAAAGGTCGATGATGGCAAACTTAGCATTGGCCCCGAAGACAATTGGAACTGGAATTGGGGCGATGACGATAAAGTTACTGTATACATCACGGCACCCACCTTTGAAGGATTAAGCGTTAGTGGTTCCGGTGACATCATCGCACAAACCAAGATCACCGGTGGCAACCTGAAATTGAATGTAAGCGGTTCAGGCTCCTTGCAAGCTGAAATCGATGCTGCTGACGTAGATGCCGATGTGAGCGGTTCAGGTGATGTGGACCTGAAAGGAAAGTGTAAGAGTTTTAATACGAATATCAGCGGATCGGGTAAAGTTATATTAAATGCTACCATTGCCGGTGAGGCAGAATTTGACATCTCAGGCTCGGGCAAAGTGGAAGCTTCCGGAACATCGCAATCCGTGGAGGCAGAAATAACAGGCTCCGGAAAAGTACTGGCTTCGAATTTAATAACTGATACCTGTAAAGTTCGCATTAGTGGTTCAGGAGATGTTGAAATTAATGTAAAGACTGAGCTGGATGCACGAATCTCAGGAAGTGGTACGGTACTTTACAAAGGAAACCCTTCTCGGGTCAATTCAGATTCTAGCGGAAGTGGAAAAGTGAGGAAACTATAATCAATTTTAGATTGTAGATTAACGATTTTAAATTTTTAAAAGCGGAGGAGAGATCTTCCGCTTTTTTTATGTGCTATGTTTAATGATTCCCTTTATAATTAGAAATTGTGCACCTACATACGTACTCATTACCCAAAAACCAGCCATGGGTATAGGCTCCAGAAATTTATCTACAGCCAATAAGGAATCGGACATCATAAATAAAATAGCCCCGCCAAAAACCATTGTAAAGCTTTTTGTGTTCGTTCTGCCAAACCTGAAAAGTGCGTTGAGCACCATAAAAGTAATGACAGCCGCATACACCATTACCGGAATTTTCAATCCTTCGAGGTGACTATATAATATGGTAACCAGCCCGGTGCCCGCCAGAACAATCGGAAAAGCAAACCGGATTTTTTGCAACCCCTGCAACGCTTCAGCAGAATTTTCCAGTCGGTGTTGCCGTAAGGTTAATATGTAAAAAAGATGAGCCACCAGGAAAGCCCCTAATCCAAACATAAAAAACTTCTCATCCGATTTTTGCATGAGCAAAATATCTCCGGCACAGGAGAAAAGGATGGCAATAATTAATGGAATAGAAACCGGCTCTCGTCCTTCTCGTTGCGAAACCCAGTAATACAAGCCAAGCATAATCATGATGGCAGGTTTGCAAAAAGTGTGAAGCACCGGTACATTCATTAATGTGGAAATGATTTCACCTGCACACACCAGAATAAACAAGGTTAGGAATATTTTTTTCATACTAAGGAATTTGTTCTACGTCTCCGACCATTTCACCCTCTTTGTGGGTAGCGTGCATTCTGTCTTTTGTTTTATTAAAGATCAAGTACACAAAGGCAATAGCGCCTAACAATCCACACATAAAGAAGGTGATGACAAAATTAGCCGGATCATTTCCATAAATAAAGCCGGAGGTAAATGCCCCGATGCCAATGCCCATTTCCATAAAAATATACAGACTGGAAATTCCTCTCCCTTTATGCTTTTCATCACTCAGGTCAGTCGCCCAGGCAAACAAGGTCGGTGAAGTCATTCCCTGTGCCAGGCCGTACAATGAAATGGCAATCATAATATCACGTGGTGTGGATCCTAATCCAAGAATGATCATGGCGATCACGCCTATTGTGGTGGAGACCATCAACACCTTTCGTCTTCCATAATAATCTGAAGCTTTTCCGGCAATTAACCGCACGGACAAGGAGGCCACCGTTAGAAATGTAAAAGGAAGGCCCTCATTTTTAATTCCTACATAAGCACAAAAATCGGGAATGACTGTAAACACGGCACCATACGTATACGTGGTTAATAACATCACAATGCACGTGACCAGCACACGGGGTTCCAGTAAATCGTGCTTATGAATTTTTAATACTTGCGTTGAAAATCCTTGTTTATGCGACAAGGTTTCCTTGATACCAAACAACACGGCAATGGAAATGACGGCCAGGGCTGATGAACTATAGAACATTATGTTCAATCCAAAATCATTGGCAACACCCGGACCTACCGCCAGACCTGCTGCCATCCCCACTGTACCTGCAGTTCCCAACAAACCCATGGCCTCGCCTCTTTTGTGTGCGGGAATGATATCCGATAAATATGCTGTTAATCCAGTGGGTGTAAATCCTGTTGAAAATCCATGCACCAATCGAAGCAATAAAAATCCTGCAACCGATGAGATAATGGGGTACATCAAACTTACCAACACGCATACTGAGGTCCCGATCACCATCACTGGGATCCTTCCCACCTTATCTGCAATCTTGCCACTGAAGGGACGAGAAATCATTGCCGTGATAGTGAACAACGAAATAATCAATCCTTTATACTCTGCCCCTCCCAAACTACTCAGGTAAGAGGGCAACTTCGGGATGATCATGTTGAAGCTCGCAAAGAAAAGCACCGAGCTTAAGCACAAGAGCCAGAATTGAGTGGTGTAGACTTTAGGGGATTTTTTTATGGACACTATGAAGTTGGATTCTGGATTCTAGATTCTGGATTCTCGCCATAATCAGAATCAGGTTCGTTAGCATCACCGGTCTGAAATGGTTTTGAGTGTTGTTTTTGAATTGCTTTTAAAAAATTGTTCAGCTTTCTGCCCAATAGAACAGTCTTTTCAGAGAGTTTATCATACAATACCTGATCGGTTAATGACTTTGTTTCAAATAAGGTTTCTAAATGATCAATAGTCTCGTCATTGGATGAAAGGGCATAGATGATAAACTTAATGTAATCTGCCTTATAAAATCTTCTCCCATAACCTTCAACAATCGTGGATCTTACAGACTTGCTTGATCTTCTGATTTGTTGACCTTCTTCAAACTGCTCAAACTTAGGCAGCCCTAAAGTCATCTCATGTATTTCAATGCTCAACTCTCGGGCCAGTTGCCAAATTTCAAGCTTTTTATAACTCATAGATTTATTTCTAGTCAGCTAACAAGAATCCGGAAACAAGAATCTAGAATCAATTTTTCACCGTCTCCTCCTGCATACCCAGTAAAAACGCCTTAATAAAGTCATCCAGGTCGCCATCCAGTACATTTTGCGCATCGGTGCGTTCGACACCCGTGCGGGCATCCTTCACCAGCTTGTACGGATGCAATACATAATTTCTGATCTGCGAACCAAAGTCAATTCTCATTTTTCCTGCCTCCACTTTATCACGCTCGACATTGCGCTTTTCCATTTCCGCCTGGAATAATTTTGACTTCAGCATTTGCATGGCACGCTCCCGGTTGGCGTGTTGCGACCGTTCTACCTGACACACAATTACAATACCGGACGGTTTGTGTGTAAGTTGAACTTTTGTTTCAACCTTGTTCACGTTTTGTCCACCGGCACCACCTGACCGCGAAGTTTGAATTTCTATATCTGCCGGATTGATTTCTATGTTAATGGTGTCATCCACTTTTGGATAGACGAACACCGAGGCAAAGGAAGTGTGCCTGCGGCCATTCGAATCAAACGGAGAAATACGAACCAAGCGGTGCACCCCAATTTCAGATTTCAATTTTCCGTAAGCAAAATCTCCATCTATTTCGAGCGTAGCTGATTTAATACCCGCGACTTCACCCGACTGGTAATTAAGTTGCGATACGGTATACCCGCTTTTCTCACCCCACATAATGTACATACGGTTGAGCATTTCAGCCCAGTCGTTACTTTCAGTGCCACCGGCACCGGGGTTTATTTCAACAATAGCACTAAGTTGATCTTCCTCACGGCTCAGCATTTTCTTGAACTCCAGTTCTTCAACAGCCTTTTCAGTTTTAGCATAGTCGCGGTCGAGTTCTTCATCGCCTACATCCCCGGCATCATGAAATTCATTGAGTACTTCCAGGTCTTCCACAAGTTTATTCACGCGCTCAAAGGCATCTGTCCATACTTTTTTGGTACGAATGTTTTTTAGCGTGACTTCAGCTTGTTTGGGATTGTTCCAGAAATCGGCCTGGTGGGTGATCAGTTCCTCGTCCTTGACTTCTACTATTTTACGATCGTAGTCAAAGATACCGCCTAAGGGCGGCAACTCTCGTTTTCAGGTCTTTTAACTGTTCGGTGGTCATGAATTAACAATAATTAAAGGGCAAATATAATTGATTCTGGATTCTTCTCAGTGGTTAAGGTAGACACGAAACAAGGCAAGGAGTCCGTCCAGAATCCGACATCTAAAATCAGGCATCAGTTTTCCTCCCCCCATACAACTCATATTCCAGCAAGCGACAATCAAGTTTGGCAGTATAGAACTCAAGTCTGCGACTGGCTTTCAATCCTATTTTTTTTGCAAGGTCCAGATTACCGGTAAAAATATAACCGGTGTATCCCTGGCATTTCTTCTTCATAAAATCACCGATGCGTTTGTAGGTGACCTCCAGTTCCTGAATCTTCCCTAAACGTTCACCGTATTCCGGATTAAAATACACTACGCCTTTCTCACCTTGCGGAACAGCAGTCTCTTCAAAATCACACACTGCAAAATCAATCAGGTTTTCTACCCCGGCAATACCAGCATTGATTTTAGAAATGTCAATTGCATCCTCACTGATATCCGTAGCGATGATTTTTAATCCTGGCTCTTCAGCAATTTGATCTTTCAGTTTTTGATATTCGCGGTGGTACACCGCAATATCATACCCCATAACATGCATGAAGGAATAATTCTTTCGCAATAACCCCGGTCTTCTGTTGGTAGCCATGAGTGCAGCTTCAATGGCAACCGTTCCTGATCCGCACATCGGGTTAATGAAGGGTGACTTGCGGTCCCACTTAGAAGCGAGAAGTGTTGATGAGACCAATGCCTCCAGCATAGGCGCAGGCCCCGGCACTTTTCGGTAATTGTGCTTGGATAATGTTTCTCCAGAAGTATCTAAAAATAGTTCAGCGCTAATTTCTTTCCAGTACAAATTGATAACGGCTCCATCCATCTCTGGACCCGAATCAGGACGTTTGGCTGTTTCTCTTAGAATCTTATCGACAATGGCATCTTTCACTTTTACATTGGTGAACATGGTGTTGTTCACACTCGGATGATCGACATGACTGGTTACGGAGAAATACCCATCATTAGCAATGAGACTTTCCCATGGATATTTCATCACTCTATTATACAGGTCATCCACACTATTGCAGCGAAACTCAAAGAGTGAATACAACACCTGGCTGGCGCAACGGAGATTCAAATTTAACCTGATGCAATCCTGTACCGTTCCAGATAGTTGGACACCCGTGGTAAACGATTCAACAATGGTATAGCCCAGTTCTTCCACTTCCAGCTTCAACCATGGGGTAAGGCGCTTATTACAGGTAATAATGATTCGACTGGGGGTAGTGAAAATGCTCATGTACAATTCGTGTGGAGCAAAGATGCCGGAATAAATCCGGCATGACAATTAATTTTTTGGGATGTAGGGAGACACATACCCATCGCTAGCCGGCTTCTCTTTATAAAAAGGTGATCGCTTATCGACAATCATCAGGTGATGTTTTCGCCCTGGTTTGAAATATGGTTTTTTGATAAACCATAGGGCAGCACCTCCGCCTACTAACACAGCTGAGGTAACGGCAACGCCTGAGCTAATGGAAGCTCCCTCATCTTGAACAAGACCAGTATTAATCAGTTCAGCAATCGGTAATACTATTCCGGCCACCATCATATAGGCACCTAACTTTTGCAGATACGTGGCTTTCTTTCTACCGCGAATATCCAGTTTCTTAATCCGGTAGTAGGCCACCGTATCAAAATTCATCATGAGTAAGGTGTCATTCATATCCAGGATCCGCTGAATCAAAATCTCCTTGTCTTGTTCGCGGGCAAAATGAATCACATCTCCCTTTTGATAGCGGGCGAGTACCTCTTCATTTTTAAGAACAATTAATTGGTGCTGGGCAACGGCAGTGCTACAAAGAACAGTGAGAACAAAAAACAGTATTACATTTTTACAATCCATCCGAAAGGATCGGGTTTAGTGCCACGCTTGATGCCTTCGAGTTCTGCAAACACGCGGTTGGCAAATTTTCGTTCAGCAACAGGGGGAAGATAGTAATCTTTATCCTGATATCCGATCAATTCAATGTGGGCAATCGTAGCGGCAGTACCGGCTCCAAAAGCTTCCTTCACTTTTCCTTTTTGAAGGCCATCGATGAGTTCATGTACGGAAATTCTTCTTTCCTCCACCTTCATTCCCCAATGACGGGCTAGTTTCAACACACTATCGCGTGTAATGCCCGCTAGAATAGAGTCGCTCAATGCAGGGGTAACAAGGGTATCTTCAATCACGAACATTACATTCATGGTACCCGACTCCTCGATATATTCATGATCTTTTCCATCCGTCCAGATCAGTTGATGATAACCTTTGTCTTGTGCCAGCTTGGCCGGATAGATTGCTCCACCATAATTCCCTCCCGCTTTTGCATAGCCAGTACCACCTTCCACGGCACGTGTGTAATGCGTTTCGATGCGAACTTTAACGGGAGTAGAGTAATACGCGCCCACCGGGCAAAGAATAATCATAAAGGTGAAATTTTCAGAAGCCTTTATACCAATGTATTCATCGGCTGAAAACATAAAGGGTCTAATATATAATGATGAACCTTCTGCTTCCGGAATCCAGTTTCGGTCTAAGTCAATCATGGTTGAAAGGCCCTCCATAAACAATTCTTCTGGAAGCAGCGGCATACACATGCGCTCGGCCGATACATTCATGCGCTTCCAGTTATCCAGTGGACGAAACACTAACGCCTCACCGGCTGCATTCTTTAAGGCCTTCATTCCTTCAAAAATAGACTGACCATAATGTAATGCTGGAGTAGCAGGACTAATGGGCATATAACCATAGGGCATGACCCGGAAATTATTCCATTCCCCATTCCGGAAATCGGCCATGAACATATGATCAGTATAAATTTTACCGAACGGAATGTTGGCGAAATCAACTTCATGTACCCGTGATTGTTTTACTTTCTGGATGCTGATTTTCTGCGTATCAACCATGGTAAATGGGTTTTAAGGATTTTACGCTGGCAAGATAAAATATATTTTCAAAGAAGGCTAACGAATGTTAGGCCTTACATCCTGGGTTTCCAAGGCGTTTCCTCGGCCTTTAATTCAGCCGTCATTTTTCTGGAAAGCACAAAGAGATAATCGGAAAGCCGATTCAGGTATTTGATGATCAGGTCATCGGTTTTTTCTTGTGCATTTAGGGCGATAACCAGTCGCTCGGCTCTGCGGCACACCGTGCGTGCTACATGACAAAACGAAACGGAGGAGTGTCCTCCCGGCAAGACAAAAGATTTCATGGGTGGCAGTTTCTCTTCCATCGCATCAATCTCATTTTCTAAAAATGTTACATCACTTTCAGAAAGGACCGGTACTTTAACTTTGGTGTTACCGGGTTCCGTAGCGAGGATTGACCCGATAGTAAACAGTCTGTCTTGAATTTCTGTGAGAATACCATTGCGATGGGTATTTACTTCCTGATCGCGCACCAAACCCATATAAGAATTCAATTCATCTACCGTGCCATACGTATCAATACGCAAGTCAGCTTTAGAAACGCGCTTGCCTCCAAACAACGCTGTAGTGCCTTTATCTCCAGTCTTAGTGTAGATTTTCATTGTTCAAAGTTCAGAATTCAAGGTACAAAACCAATCATTTTTATAGATTGAATTATTGAACTTAAAAGGAGTTTGAAATTAATGCGCAGCAACCGATTTCCCAAGAGTGATATGTTCGTTCTTACGATCCCACTCCACTAGTCCATCACGGAGTCGAACAATGCGATGGGCATAATGCGCAATATCGTCTTCGTGTGTTACCATGATAATAGTATTGCCTTTACCATGCAACTCATGAAATAGGTTCATGATATCGTAAGAAGTTTTGGAGTCGAGGTTACCGGTAGGTTCATCTGCCAAAATTATAGAAGGGTTATTCACCAACGCTCGGGCAATAGCCACGCGTTGCCGCTGGCCTCCTGAAAGTTCATTGGGTTTGTGATGGTGGCGGTCGCCCAGCGATACACTTTCCAACGCTGCCATCGCCATATCATGACGATCACTCTTTCCATACCCGGCATAGATCAACGGAAGCGCAACATTCTCCAGCGCAGTGGCACGGGGCAACAGGTTAAAGGTTTGAAACACAAAACCAATTTCCTTATTCCTTACTTCGGCCAGTTCATTTTCCGTCATCTCACTCACCATTTGATTATTGAGCATATAGGTACCACCCGAAGGGGAATCCAAACACCCAATGATATTCATTAAGGTAGACTTACCTGATCCTGAGGGGCCCATAAAAGCCACGTACTCTCCCTTTTCTATAGTGATGGATACAGATTGAAGTGCATTCACTTCATTGGTGCCCATGATATAGCGCTTGGATATATTGTGTGTTTCAATGATGTTCATTTCCTGTTCTTTAAGTCTTTTGATACCGTTAGGGATGCCGTTGCTTTCCGGAAAGTTTAATTCTACTGTCTTATACTGGGGTTTTCAATATTAGTTTCAATTCCAATGGATTAGTCATCCGAAAACCCCTGAAATTACACTTTTAAGTCAATTTTGAAGGTACTGAGATTTTTCAAAGGTTTTTCAGGAATTTGACGAATGGCGCTGTATGAATGTTACAACGCTGTGGATGACATTTTGGTCTTTGAGTATTCGGGAATGCCCCAGCCCTTTTGTTTGGAGTAGCTCACCTTCCGGAAATATCTTCAGCAATTCCTTAGGGTGTGTTAGGGATACCTCTTTGTCATCCTCATCGTGCACCAACAATAACTTCAGATCAGGCGGTGCACTTTTTATAAATGTTAGGGCAGAAAATTCACTGAAAGGTTTCCCGGTTTTTTCCAGTACATACATTTTGAAAGCTTCACCGGTTTTTGCTGATCCACCTATGGCTCTTAAATAGGTATTGATTATTTCATCACTAATGGTTGGGCTGGCAATATTAATGACAGTCTTTACCGGTAATCCGTTTGCCACCGCAAACAATGTTGCGATACCACCAAATGAATGAGTTATGATCGCTGAAACATTTCCAAGCTGTTTAATCAATTGCTCGATAACGACCCGAAACTCCTGGGGATTAGTATTTTTCCCTTCTGATTTTCCGTGAGCCGGACCGTCAAATCCCACCACCTGAAAACCTTCCTTCAGAAGTGGTTTAACAAAACGTCTAAACTGCGTTGCTCGACCTGCCCAACCATGCACTACCAGTACAACTTTTTTTCCATCGCCCCAACGGTAACATTGAATTCGTTTGCCATCCACCACCATAGAGAACTTCTCTCCAAAGGTTTCTGCTTTCTTTTCCTTTTCTGTGGCCAGATACTTAAATGGAGTAAAAAAAAGGTAGACAAAAAATCGCTTTGCCAATCCAGGCGAGAGGGATTCAATGAGCGGAAATACCTTAGGAATTATCCGGAGTAGGAATGGAGTCTTATTCTTTTTTTTCAAGCTTGAATTTTAAGTCACAAACTGTTTTAAAACCTCGAACATAGAGAATAAACAATAGGTTTAGAACCTTAAATTCAGTAAGAAGTTCATTATCTTTGAAATCTTTGAAATAAATTAAAGGCTTCTATTACAGTTAGTTACGATCACTCGTTCGGTATGAAAAAAAATGGCTTTTATCTTTTAATTGCGATAGCCTTTTTAACAGGGTTTAGCAACACACTTTCAGCACAAAACAGGTTTTGGGTAGCCGGGGCTGCCGGTAACTGGAATGATACAAACAACTGGGCGACTGCCTCCGGAGGAGCACCCGGGGCTTCAGTTCCGGGAGCTGGAAATTTAGCCGTTTTCGATGCCAATGGATCGGGTAACTGTACCTTGGATATTGGTCCTACCATTGCCGGAATTACGGTCAACGGGTACACAGGTACAATTGACTTAGCTGGTTTCAATCTAACCACTACCGGTGTAAATACTTTTACCACCGGATCATTTACTAACTCAGGAGGTGCTGCGGCAGTAACCCTGAGTACGGCAGGCTTAACAACATTTAACGGTACGCAATTCACAGCCAATATTAATGGTACGACCGGCAGGGTTCTTTTTAATGGCTCCATATTTAATAATTCTGTAACCGTTACAAAAACTGCTAACACTACAGATACCGGAACGGGTAACAACACCTTTAACGGAGCGGTATCACTGACTAACATTTCTGCCAATCCTTTACGCTTAGGAAACACCAGTTCCGATATTTTTAACGGGACTCTTTCCCTTAACTCCGGAAGCACTGGCACGATTGACCTTGCCTACACATCGGCTGCTAATCAATTCAATGGTAACATTTCAATTACCTATACAGCCACTGCGGCTATTACCTTCGGAGCGAATGGTGGAACGTCTACTCTTGCTGCCGGACAAACCATTGGTGTGGCAGGATTTGGAGGAAGTGGTTGTGGCAATCTTTCTTTGGCAAGATTTACACAAGCTGGCGCAACCGCTCAAACCATTAACCTTGCGGGAAACAACACGGCAACGCTTACGATTGGACCAGCTTCTAGTTTTGCAGGAGCGTTAACTGTTTCAACACCGTCTATCATCTTAAACACAAGCGCGTTTCAGGCTTTTACGCTTACCAAAACCGGAACTCAAACAGATAACCAGCGAGGCGGAAATACTTTCAATGGTGTAATGACAGTAAACAATCAAGGCGGTGATTTGATGTTTGGCAGTAATCCTGCGGATGCCGGTGATACATGGGGTGCAGATGCAATTTTTAACAATACAGGTGGGTATCGAATAAGAATAGCAGAGGAAACACTGGGTAATGTTTTTAATGCTAATGCAACGTTTAACAACACCTCTGCAACAGATGTACAAAGTAGAATTCAAATTTCAAGATTAGCGGGTAGCAGCACAACATTTAACGGAACAACTACCATATTCAATAATGGAAACGCCAGCGATATTCACATCAGCTACGATGCCGGAAGTTTAACAACGTTTAATGGTCCGGTGATCTATACGAATAGTGCTACCACAGCTGCATCAGAAAATTATATCGGCTATAATGGAAATGTCGCGTTTACAAGCGATCTGCAGATTACTAATAATACTACTGACATTATTTATATGTCTTTTGGTACCGGTCTTGTTTCCTTTGGGAATGGGACGATTACCACAGGTAGTTTTGCAACAGGCTCCTTACGCTTCAGAAACTTTACCCAAACTGGCGCGACAGCACAAACTTTTTCGTTAACCGGAACGGCCTCCTTATACCTGGGCCCGGCTTCCACCTTTAATGGAAATGTGAATTTCACAGCTCCCCAGTTATACCTCAATGGATGTACCTATGCAGGAAGTGCAACACTCGAGAAAACGGGTGCCACGGACAATGCGGGTACCGGTGGAAATACTTTTAATGGCACCACCACAATTACCAATAGCGGGTCAGGTTATTTATTGCTCGGCAATACGAATGCGGATCAATTCAATGGAGTTACCACATTTAATAATACCGGTAGTTATAGAATTTATTTTGGTCACAACCATGGTGGGCAAACCACCACCTTTGCCACAGATGTTACCTTAAACACGAACAAATCAGGAGGCGCAGATCAGTGGTCCTATTTAATCAATGAAGGCGTCAATACAAGTGTATCGTTTGGTGGTAATCTCACGATTAATTGTGCAGGTACACTTCAGAGTAATCATAGAATTTTGCAAGGGGCAGGAACATCAGCAACCTATGCAGGCGATGTAGTAATCAATGCCACTAACACGCATGCGTCTACAGCTATAACCATGGGAGTTGTTGGGGTTTCAACGTATAATGGGAACATTACCGTTACCAATAGTGGTGGAATTAACGGAGTATACTTTAATTCCAATGCTTCAGCCAGCTCAACGTTGGCCGCAACCCGGACTATCTCCATTGGAGCAGGTGGATTTGTGAATGGTACACTCAGCCTGATCCGCTTCACACAAATTGGTGCAACGCCACAAACCCTTAATACATTTTCCGGAACAGCAAGTTTGATTGTAGGCCCAACTTCGCAATTTGATGGCGATGTGAATTTTGTTGCCCCTCAAATTACATTGAGTGGGGCAGCCTACAATGGAACCGCGTACATTGAAAAAACAGGAGCGACCAGTAACACAGGTTTAGGTAATAATACCTTTGCATCCACGACCACCATTATTCACAATGGCTCTGGGAATCTTCGTACCAACGGCAACAATGTCTTTAATGGAACAACCACGATCACCAACAACAGTAACGGTGATCTTCTTTTAGAATTAACTTCAGGAAGCACTTATAATGATGATGTAACTTTTACGAATACGGGGACTTCGTATGTGCGAGTGGCCTATACTGGTACTACTATATTTAACGGCAATATAACGGTTAACAATACAAACGGCATAGGTGTTTATTTTTGCGAGAATGTAGCAGGCACAGCAACCTTAAACTCACCGGGTTCAATTGCTATAGGTGGCTCAGGTTTTTCAACGGGTACTTTGTACCTGGCTCGTTTTACCCAGCTAGGTGCTACACCTCAAAATCTAACACTCACCAATACTGCCACTCTTACGATTGGACCAACATCACAATTTGATGGTAATGTTACTTTCATTTCACCACGTTTTACAGTTAACACTACCATTTTTAATGGCACGGCTTACCTTGAGAAAAACGGAGCCAACAATGACACAAGTACGGGTGGAAATACCTTTAACGGAGCAACAACACTCGTTCATTCCGGCAGCGGCCATCTCCTAATGGCGAATACCCTGGCAGACATATTCAACGGAGACCTCACTGTTACCAACACAAGTAATAATTACATATATCTTGCTTACGTTGGAGCTAACCAGTTCAATGGAAATATTATTTTAAATAATACCGGATCAGCACTTGGAATCCTATTCGGTGCAAATGGAGGAACTTCAACATTAGCAGCCACCAAAACTATTTCGCTGGGCGGTAGCGGATTTAACACAGGTGATTTGCAATTAGTCAGATTTACACAAATTGGCGCAACAGCCCAAAGTTTAACCTTAACAGGTACTGCCATTCTGCGCGTTGGCCTGGCCTCACAATTTGACGGTGATGTAACCTTTGTAGCTCCGCGACTTTTATTAAATGGGTGCACGTATAATGGCACAGCCTACCTTGAAAAAAATGGAGCAACAACCAACCAAGGAACAGGCAATAATATTTTTAATAGTACGGCAACCATTGTTAATTCCAGCTCGGCTGTGCTGCGAACTAATGGTAACAATACGTTCAACGGAACAACTACCATTACCAATTCTGGCTCTCAAGATATTCTTCTTGAACTTGTCTCCGGCAGCACCTACAATGGAGATGTTACCTTTAACAACACCGGAAGTTCGAACATTCGGGTAGCTTACCTGGGAGCCACAGCATTCAATGGTAACATCGTTGTCAATAATCCGGTTGGGACAGGCGTGGTTTTTTGCGAAAGCGTAACCGCCACAGCAACCTTAGCCGATACGAGAACAATAACTGTTGGAGGCTCCGGATTTAACGCAGGCAGCTTAAATCTTATTCGCTTTACTCAACTAGGTGGTACGGCTCAAGCGTTGACATTAACGGGAACCTCATTGCTTACGCTTGGACCATCTTCTACCTTTAATGGTAACGTTACTTTTGCATCTCCCAGAATACTTCTCAATGGAACTACGTACAATGGCACTGCTACCTTGGAAAAAACGAGTGTCGTTGCAGATGATGGGAATGGGGGCAATATTTTCAATTCTACAGCCACCATCATCAACTCAGGTGATGCTTATTTAAGGACAGGTTTAGTTTCACCGGATATATTTAACGACTTACTGGTTATTACAAATACCGGAGCATCCACCGTTCGGATGGCTGATAATTCAGCAGGTAACCAATTCAATGGAAATATCGAATTGAACTCAACTTTTGGGGGCGGTATTTATTTCGGAAATAGTGCAGCCGGTACATCAACACTCGCAGCAACAAGAACAATAAGCGTAGGTACCTCTGGGGTAATCAGTGGTGACATTCGTTTGATCCGGTTTACACAAGTAGGTCCGACTGCCCAAGCTCTTGACTTATCCGGAATTGCTGTTTTAACGTTAGGCCCTACCTCAAGTTTTGGAGGCGATGTAGACTTTAGGGCTCCTCAACTTTACCTGAACGGAACTACTTTTGATCGAACTGCTTATTTGGAAAAAGAAGGAGCAACCGATAATGCAAGTAATGGAGGTAACACTTTTAATGGAGTAACAACAATTGTCAATTCAGGTAGTGGTTACATCTATAGTGCCCAAACGTCTCCCGATATTTTTAATGATGATTTAACCATAACCAATACAGGCTCCAATGTCATTTCGCTGGCTCGCAACGTACCTGGCAATGAATTTAATGGTGATGTTACATTCAACTCTACCTTGGGGAGTGCTGGTATTTATATCTCCAGTCAAGCAACCGCAACTTCTACCTTAGCAATCGGAGGGTCATTACTAACCGGTGGTCTTGGTTTCAGCAGTGGTTTATTAAGTCTACGGAGATTCACTCAGCTAGGTGCCGATCCGCAAACATTACTTCTCACAGGCACAGCGCTACTTCAACTTGGCCCATCATCTACTTTTAATGGCAATGTAGATTTTCGGTCTCCCCAATTTGAATTGGATGGAACAATCTTCAATGGCTCAACCTATTTAGAGAAAACTGGAGCAGCCAATAATGACAGTAACGGTGGTAATGTATTTAATGGAATAACCACCATTGCAAATTCAGGCAGCGGCTATTTCAGATTTGCTGTTACCACGCTGGATATGTTCAATAATGACCTTACCATCACCAACACGGGTTCGTCAAGCATCCGAATGGCGGATGTTATTGCTGGAACAGTTTTCAATGGAAATATCCAGGTTAATAGTACTTCAGGAACTGGCGTTTTCTTTGGAAATGGGGGCGGCAATTCGTCAATGATTGCAGGAAGAACCATCACCGTTGGAGGCAGTGGTTTTACCATTGGCGAGTTACAACTCATACGCTTTACACAACTTGGTGCAACCAATCAAAACTTAGTACTCACCGGCACTGGGCTCCTTCGGTTAGGGCCGACCACTACGTTTAATGGCAATGTAGATTTTAGAGCACCTCAACTACTTATTAATGGAGGTACTTTTGCAGGTACAGCCTATCTCGAAAAAAATGGCGCAACGGATAACACAGGAAATGGAAATACTACCTTCGGCTCTACAACAACCATTGTCAGCAGCGGATCTGGATATTTACGAACCAATGGGAATAACATTTTTAATGGCACCACAACCATTACAAACTCTGGCTCTCGCGATGTGCTCTTAGAACTTACAACTGCCAGCACCTACAACGATGATGTTACTTTTACTAATACAGGGTCATCGAATGTTCGTGTTGCATATATTGGGGCGAATACCTTTAATGGAAATATAGCAGTGAATAGCACGGCCGGTACTGGGGTCTACTTTTGTGAAAATGTGGCAGGAACTGCAATCTTGGCAAATGGCCGGACAATCTCCGTTGGTGGTACAGGCTTTACTGCAGGTGAATTGCGATTGCAACGTTTTACACAAACGGGTGGTACATCACAAAGCTTAGCCTTAACAGGAACATCCACCTTTAGAACCGGACCAACCGCCAGCTGGAATGGTGACCTAACCGTTTCTTCACCGGCCTTGTTTTTGGATGGGGCAACATTAAATGGAGGTACCAATTCGATTACCAAGACTGGAGCTTCAACCGACAATAGCGTGGGTGGCAATACCTTTAGCGGCAACACTACCTTCACTAATTCAGGAACCGGTATTTTCCGGTTTGCCGTAACTACTGCCGATACCTATAACGGTAGCGCAATATTTGTGCGATCCAATGGTAGCCTTCAGCCCGCATACAACAATACCAATATTGTAAACGGAAATCTTTCCACGAACAGCACAACAGCGATCACCTTTGGTGCCAACAATGGTTCGATCACATTTAGTGGTGGAAATGCACAGTCCATAAACAAAGTTGCAGGAGCTTCTCCACTCTTCACTCGAATAACCATGAGCAAGACTGGAAACGACCTGACCCTCAATACCGATATTTCAGTTACCCTTAGTGGTACCTTTACAACTGGCGTAATCAATACCACTTCGGTAAATCTGTTGAACTTTGCAGACAATGCTACCGTTACGGGCGGTGTTGACGCAAGCTATGTGGATGGTCCTGTTCGCAAAACCGGAAATGATCCATTCACATTCCCTGTTGGGGACAATGGTTTTTACAGACCTGTTTCCATCTCCGCACCTACTGGCGCAGCGCACTTCTTTACGGCCCAATATTTTAATGCGAATCATAATTTAGGTGGCCCTGCTAATTGGGATCCATCGTTCTTTACGGTTAGTGGTTGTGAGTATTGGACAGTGGATAGGAATCCCGGTCCAACTTCAAATGTGTTTGTTACCTTAAGCTGGAATGAATCAGCGTGTAATCCTGGGTATATTACTCTCCCTGCTGACGTAAGAGTTACGCGTTGGGATGGTACCAATTGGGTTAACCATGGAAATGGAGGAACTACCGGAACCGCCACCAATGGAACAATAATTTCTTCAGCGGCTATCACCAGCTTCAGTCCGATAACCCTGGCTTCTGTATCTGCAGCCAATCCATTACCGGTGGAGTTAGCCTGGTTTAAGGCCTCCATTACAACCGATAATTCAGTTAAACTGGAGTGGCACACTGACTCAGAACTAAACAATGAGTCGTTTGACATTGAACGTTCGCAGGATGGATTTGATTATACGGCTATCGGCAAACAACAAGGGGCAGGAACCACCTCTCAGGAAACAGACTATGTATTCGTTGATGAGCAACCGCTTCCAGGCAGATCATATTATCGTCTCAAGCAAAATGACTTTAATGGAGAGTTCGAATATTCACATATTGTGAGCGTTGTATTTGAGGAAACCAATGAACCATTCTCCGTGTCGCCTAACCCGGCCGGAAAAGAGTGGGTGACCTTTAATCGCAAAGTAAATGCCGTTGTACTCAACAATTTAAATCAAACTGTTGGTACCTATAACGAAGCCACAGGATTCAATACCTCCGAGCTAGCTCCTGGTATCTATGTGGTGAGAACGCAGTTGGGTGAGATTTTCAGATTGGTTGTTAAGTAATCTTAAACTCAAAGGTGTTTACGGTGTAATCAAAAGTAGTAAGGTCATACACCCTTTCTGAATATTGAACTTGATTATTCCGGTCAACCATCACTACCGTAGAGCATCGGGTTCCATAATTCGGACTTTTAATAAATATGGACGATAGCACAAGCTCGCGTTCCTTGTCTACTCCGGTGTCCGGGAGTTTTTCTTTTGGAGCCGTTTGATCGTCATACAACACATCAAAAAGTTTTGTAGGTTCAATACTTTTTGATGTTAACGTTGACTGCATTTTCTCGATCCCCCTCTCCACCTTTGGCCATGGTGTGTTCAATAAATGATTGCTCAACCCATGAAGCCCGGCTGGAATTCTTTCAATACCCTGTTTATAATTAGAATAATAATAGAGTTCATCGGGTGTGCCCACGACAAGATTAAATCCATTGTAAGCTTTGCCTCTTTTCTCCACATGATTTAAATAATCATTAGGCCTTTCTCCATTCAGTAAATAATCAGAAACCAATTGTCCTCGGGAAGGGGCCTTGGGATTGATGTTAAATGGATCACGGTAATTAGTCACCATGCTGATCTTCCCGTGTTTAGACATGGCCATCCACGTACCACTGGCTTCACCATCGCGACCCCCCACGATATGAGGATGATCTTCCCAGAAATGGGCAGGCAACGTTTTGCGTTCATAGAACTCATCGCGGTTTGCTGCTACAATTAATTTGTAGTCAGGGTGATTATTGATGGAGATAAAAACTAAACACATGTGAATACAAACCCGAAAGGATAAAAAACAGTTCCTCCAAAGCTAATAGGCTGGGCGCGAAATGAGAAGTAAAATTTTAAGTAACGTTGGAGACGATTCTAATGAGTATGGGTGAGAAAGAAAGATTGCTCATAAAAAAAGGGGTAATTACCCCCTCTCTATTTACTGTTTTTGCTCCTCCTGTTCTTGCTTTAGGATTCGATCTAAAGCTTCCTTTATTTTGTTTCTTTCGGTTACAACCTCCTCCTCTTTTTTCAAAACTTTTTCCTTTGCGGCTTCGAATACCGATTTCTTCTCTTCCAGTGTTTTATCCGGTGCTTTTTTTGACTCCTGCTCTTTCTTAATCTTCTCCAGTGCCTCCTCTAATTTTGATTTTGTTGTGTTGACTTGCCTTTCCTGTTCTTCGAGTTGCTTGTCAGAGTCTTCCAGATCTTTTTTTACCTTAGCTCGGGCTTCCTGTGAACGGAGTTGGCCAAACTCACGGCCACTCAAACCACCTTTATTGCGCCCGTAAGCATTTCCCTCGCCTTTAAACTCCTTATCATCTTTCTCCTTTCTATTGTTGCCGTCATCTTTATCATCATCGTCACGAGAATCTGATTTCTCCTTATCTCCTTTTTTATTGTCCTTGTCTTTATCCCCCGACTTATCACTCTTGTCCTTATCATCCTGCTTACCTCCTTTACCTTTATCACTAGGATTGTCTTTATCCTCTTTATCATCAGGCTTACCCTTATCATCGTGTTTACTCTTGTCTTCCGGTTTCCCTCCTTTTTCCTTATTGTCCTTTTGCTCTTTGTCCGCTTTCTTCTCTTGTCCCTTACTTTGGGCGAATGCAGTAAAAGAAAATGCATAAACCAGTACACACGCCAGAATCACAGTTAGGTTTTTCATCTTGTTATTTGTTTTCATTTAATAAGGAGTCTACTTCGTGCTCAAGTGCATCAACTGATTTGCCCAGGTCATCAATACGGGCCTTGGTTTCCTGGGTTGCTGAATCCACTACCAGGAGTTCTTGTTCAACCGTTAATTCGGGTTTCTCGTCTGCTTTCTTAGTGCCACACGCAACCAACATAACGCATAGCATGGCTAGAATGATAATTTGTTTCATATTTCTTGGTTTAGGTGTTAAGGGTCTTGAAGGTACCGCTAATCTTCAAACAATTCTAGTTGTGCAGGAAGAAGGGTAAAGGATTTTCGATGATAAGGCGTTATTCCAAGTTGTCTGATTCCTTCACGGTGTTCAAGTGTAGGATAGCCTACATTGGTTTTCCAGCCGTACCCCGGAAACTGCTCAGCCAATTTTTGCATGACTTCATCGCGATAGGTTTTTGCGAGCACCGAAGCAGCCGCGATGGAGAGGTAGGCAGCATCGCCTTTAATTATGCATTCATGATTAATCCCTTCATATCGCGTGAATCGATTACCATCAATCAATAAAAATTGTGGTTTGATGGTAAGTTTATCAATCGCCCGATGCATTGCCTTAAAGGAGGCATTTAAAATATTGATTTCATCAATTTCCTCATGACTCACCTCAGCCACGGCCCAGGCAAGAGCATCTCGCTCAATATCGATTCGCAAAAGATCACGCTCTTCTTTATCTAATTGTTTGGAGTCATTGAGAATTTCGTGTTTATAATTTTTCGGTAAAATTACTGCAGCAGCTACCACCGGACCAGCCAGACAGCCTCTTCCCGCCTCATCGCAACCGGCTTCTATTAAATCAGGAGTAAAGAATGATAACAGCACGACTGCAAATTAACTTCTCTACTTGAATTTTTTATAGATTGAAACTGGATTCTAGTATCTGATATGCTTATTACCTTGTTATGGCAAAAACCCTGAACCCCTGGACGACCCTCTCCAATCGTGAAGTGTATTCAAATCAATGGATTTCTGTAGAAGAACACCAAGTAATCAATCCTTCTGGAGGAAACGGCATTTATGGTAAAGTCCATTTCAAGAATAAAGCCATCGGAATTGTTCCCGTGGATGATCAGGGAAATACCTGGCTGGTAGGTCAGTATCGATACACCTTAAATGATTATTCGTGGGAAATACCCGAGGGTGGCGGACCACTGGATTCTGACCCGCTTCTTTCAGCCCAGCGTGAACTTAAGGAGGAAACCGGTATTACGGCAAAACACTGGCAACTGATCATGCGTTTCCATACTTCTAATTCTGTTACCGATGAGGAGGGATTCATTTTTCTTGCCGAAGGGTTGGAGCAGGGTGAGAATGAACTGGAAGAAACAGAAGCTGATTTAGTGGTGAAAAAACTTCCGTTTTCAGAAGCACTAGCCATGGTAATGAGCGGTGAAATTACCGATAGCTTGAGTGTAGGCGGTTTATTAAAAGTTGCCCGACTTAAAGGACTATAATTGAGTACTTACCGACTCCATATAAAAGATAGCTGGCTTCTTGCCTATCCTGTTATGCTGAGCATGCTGGGGCAGGTAATGACTGGTGTGGCCGATAGCGTTATGGTAGGGTGGACGGGCGCAACTCCTTTAGCAGCGTCATCCTTTGCCAACATTTTCTTCACCATTCCTCTTTTTTTCGGAATCGGTGTATCGTATGCCATTACACCTTTAGTCGCAGAGGCAAACGGTGCCGGTAATCAAAACAAAATTAGCGAGGTACTTCGCAATGGTTCCCTCATAAATTTATGTATGGGGCTAATTCTGGTTGCACTGATTTTTGCAGCAGAGCCTTTTATGCATTCTATGAATCAACCGGAAGACGTGGTTGATCTAGCATTACCCTATTTGAGTATCATCGCGGTCTCCATTATCCCCACCATGATTTTCCAAACCTACCGTCAATTTGCAGAGGGCATGCACAGCACCCGGATGGCCATGATCATCGTTATTGGCAGCAACTTGCTCAACATCTTCTTAAATTATCTACTCATCTTCGGAAAATTTGGTTTTCCTGAATTAGGATTGAACGGAGCCGGTTGGGCAACACTTATCTCACGAATTGTGATGGCCGTTGGGATGATACTTTATATCTATTACGGAAAAAAATTCCTTCCATATCGTTTAGGGTTTTCTGTTGGAAATTATTCCCGTAAGCTCATTAACAAGATGCTTCACATTGGTATTCCGTCAGGCACACAATTTATTTTTGAAGCCGGAGCCTTTGGCTTTTCCGCCATTATGATGGGGTGGATGGGAACTACGGCTTTGGCTGCACATCAGATTGCGATCAACCTGGCAACTATAAGTTATATGACAACATCAGGACTCGCTGCAGCTGCCACCATTCGGGTTGGTCATTTTTTAGGACAACGTGATTTTAATTCGATGAGAATAGCTGCCTTCACCTTAATTGGAATGGCCATGGTGGTGATGATGGCTTGGGCATTTCTGTTCATTTTTGGCAGGCATTTTCTTCCCACTCTCTACATTGCTGATGTGGATGTCATTACGTTAACCTCCACCCTGCTCATTGTGGCTGCCTTCTTTCAACTTTCCGATGGAATGCAAGTGGTGTGTGCAGGAGCGTTGCGCGGACTGCAAGATGTAAAAGTTCCAACGGTATTTATTTTCGTGGCCTATTGGATTATCGGGCTGCCCCTGGGGTATTGGTTGGGGTTTAGGATGGGCTTTGGTCCCAATGGAATCTGGATTGGCTTGCTCATTGGCCTTACCCTTACGGCTATTGCCATGCTTGTACGGTTTCTGCATTTAAGTAAAAAACTCAGAGCTACTCCCACACTTTAGCAGGTATGGCAGATTTCCATTAACTTCAATGTTCACATTGTTGAATTAATAAGCACGCCATGAACCCTGAAGCACGCCCCGTTCGGTATTCACAAACCACTATCACTGAGTTAATGATCCCTTCGTACGCCAATTTTGGTGGGAAAATTCACGGAGGCATTCTGCTTTCGCTGATGGACAAAGTAGCCTACGCTTGCTCCAGCAAACATGCAGGAACGTATTGTGTAACCGTTTCGGTGGATAAAGTTGAATTTTTACAGCCGGTGGAAGTAGGGGAATTAGTGTCCATGCTGGCGTCTGTCAATTACGTAGGCAATACTTCATTAGTAGTAGGCATTCGTGTGATATCCGAGAATGTAAAAAAGGGCATCATTAAACACACCAACTCATCTTTCTTTACCATGGTGGCCAAAGGCGATGATGATAAGCCCGTCACCGTTCCAAAATTGATTCTTGAGGATAAGGAAGAAGTGAAGCGATTTATTGAAGCCCTGCAAATGAGAGAGATCAAAAACTCAATCAAGGAAAAAATGGATGATGCAAAATCACACATTGAAGTAGCACGCGCACCGGAATTACTGAAGAATGAACGCTGCATTTTAAATCTCCCGGCCTAACTAGATTCTGAGGCCATGAAGTTTATTCGAGGCGTTCACACTCTCTATGCTTTAATTCTTTTCATAATTCTGTTTCTTTTATTCTTTCCACTCTTTCTACTTCCTATTTATTTTCCCAGTCAGTTCAAGTTAGTGGGTATATTAAACCGTTGGTGGGCATGGGTATTCTTTCCCCTGGCTGGGTTCCCCTGGCATTTAGAGTACCGGCAAAAACTTGATCCGAAAAAGCGTTACATCTTTTGTCCGAATCACTTCTCCTACCTCGATATTGCCATTATGGGGCTTAACCGGCACAACACCATTTTTGTTGGGAAGAGTGCCATGGAAAAAATTCCATTGTTCGGATTTATGTACCGCCATCTGCACATCACGGTGGATCGCGAAAAACTTTCAAGCAAGTACAGCACATTTACACGGTCTCTTGCTGCATTAGACCAAGGAAAAAGCCTGGTGATTTTCCCGGAAGGCGGCATGGTCACGCACCTGCCTCCCCACATGGGTCGCTTTAAGGATGGCGCGTTTCGAGCTGCCATCGAAAAACAAATTGAGATTGTACCGGTAACCATACCGTATAATTGGATAATTTTGCCCGATTCAAAATATCTTTTACTCCACTGGAAGCCATTGAAATTAATTTTTCATGAACCGGTTAATCCATCGGAGTACACCTTGAAAGAAGTTGATGTTTTGAAAGAAAAGGTATATACCATTATTGCCACCGAGCTAAAGAAGCATTTTTCATGAAAATAGATCGTGACGTACTGGATAAGATCGCTCATCTCGCGCGCCTGGAGTTTGATGAAAAGGATGCCGAGAAAATGATGAAAGACATGACAGTCATTGTGAACTGGGTGGAGAAACTCAATGAAGTGGATACTGAAGGTGTGGAGCCTCTAACCACCATGTCGCACGAAGTAAATTCATTGCGGGAAGATGAAGTCAAGCCTCATCTCAATCATGAAGAGGCACTAAAAAATGCACCTAAAAAAGATTCTAATTACTTTCGTGTGCCAAAAGTTTTAGAATAATCCATCATGCAATCTCGTTGGTTTTGGAATACGTGGTCACCAGAATACCGTGTTATCTGGTATGGTGTATCCATTCTCTTCGTTGGAGCACTTCTCTTTTTATGGTCTGGCTACTTCATCGGTACCGATGCGGTATTGCAGTGGGAGAAACTCCAGGATCAAAAAACAATTGAGACTGTTTCGCATACCTTTCAGGTTGGAGGTTTTGAGTTTTCCGTACCGATTGAATCATACATCACCTTCGAATACTTCAATGGCAGCAGTCTGGCACCCAATACCAATGCCTCTTACCTTTTCCTGGTTATGCTGGTTATTGCCAGCGCGTTGTTATTAACGGTTATTACCACGTTTGACCGCTTTTGGTTTTTTGTTGGGATGGGATTGTTTATTCTATTCATGGTCAGTTTGCGGCTGGAGGTTTTACATCTGTTCAATTTGACCGGAAAATGGGTAACGATTTCAACGATTATACTTTTTGTTGGCCTGAGTTTCTATTTCAATTCTATTAATCGAACAGCTAGTTTCACGAAAAGAATAAGTTCGTTTTTAATACTTATTATCGTATTGGGCGTATTAATTCATTTCTTCTCTGGAGTCCCCTATCCGTTTCTTCATTTAGCTGTCACCGGATATATACCAGGTCTAATTCTCAGCGTGATTTTCATCATCATGGTCGCCCATGAAATCCTTGCCTCTTTCATTTATCTCACCAGCCAGGGTGCCACCAGCACAAAAAGTTTGCGACATTTCTCCATCATTAGTGTGATCTATCTGGCTAACCTCTTCCTTGCTTATTTTCATGAAGCAGGAATTATTCATTGGAATTTTTTATACGTAAATCTTTACCTCTTACTTTCCGCCTCAGCCATTCTCGCCATTTGGGGATACCGCCAACGGGAACCCCTTTACCAGCATATCACTTCCTTTAATCCTTTCGGAGCTTACTTCCTGGTTGGTCTGGGCATTATTACCTTTTCTACCATTGGACTATTACTCGGTTCTGCGAACGACCCTGCTTTAAAAGTGATTCGAGACCTAATCATCTTCAGTCACCTTGGATTTGGATTAATTTTCCTCATGTACATCTTCTCCAACTTTATACTCATGTTGGCTGAAAACATGAATGTGTACAAAGTGTTGTACATCCCCAACCGGATGCCTTACATCACCTATCGCATCGCGGGATTTATTGCCATGCTGGCCTTTGTATTTTATTCCAACTGGCGCGAATATGTTTACCATAGCACATCGGGCTTCTATAACCACCTGGGGGATTTGTACCAGCTCATGGACAAGGAGGTATTTTCCGAAGCATATTACCAGCGCGGCCGGTCGTATGGATTTCAAAATCATCGGTCAAATTATGTGATTGCCGACCTCGAAGCGCGAAAAAGTAATTTTGAACAAGCACATTACCATTATGAAATGGCCAATGCAAAACGGCCAACTGAATTTTCAAGTGTAAACGATGGCAACCTTTATCTTTTTGAGGAGAGAATATTCAATGCCATCTTTTCATTTAAGGAAGCCTTACAGCGGTTTCCTTCCTCGGGTGCTATTCAAAATAACCTTGGGTATGCGTATACAAAAATACATTTACTGGATTCGGCATTGCTGTTGCTCCAAGAGGCTCGCCAACATGATGTCTCAAAAGAATCAGCCGAAATAAACTTTACGGCCTTTGTATCACAGGAATACCTGACCGTGAAAGCAGATTCCATGGCAAAACTTTTCAGCGCCTCCTCACCCGGTATCATCGGCAATGCGTTAGTGATTGCCACGACTCAAAAGCAATCCTTCGATTCACCCATCAATCCATTAGAATTTCGAGAGTTAAATCTCTATCAGGCTACTCTGCTGAATAACTACCTGGTAAATAAATTGAAAGAGGTGGATACAACCTTTACCAAAGAAGTTTATCGGTTGGCTTCGGATTCTATCAATGCATCCTTTAGCGAAGCGTTAAAATCTACGCTCGCACAAGCCTATTATCATCAGGGTAATGTGACCAAAGCATTCCAGATTTTAGGTGAGCTTGCCTACCTAAGCCAGGCAATGCAGGGAAAATATAATTACGTAATGGGGTTATGGGCTTTGGAGCAAGGAAATCCTATGCTGGCAGCCCAATGCTTTGAGTATGCCGTGGAGTATAGTTACAAAGAAGCAAATCTGTATTCTGCCATTGCCCTTGTCGAAGCGAATCAATTGGAGGCGGCTCAAATAGCAGTTGATTCATTGCTCCAGAGTACGAATGACAATGAAAAGGAAATTGGACAGCAATTAAAAAAAGTAATGGCTATTTCATGGACTGAGGCATTGCAACAACCGGATCCTGAGAAATACCAATACTGTCGTTATCGGCTTCGTGCAAGCGACTCACTAACCTACAATAAAATTGTCTCAACGTTTAAAGACAACAATTATAAAGCCGAAGCTTTGCTGGACATGTCTCAAAAACAATTCAATGCGGGCAATACCATCGCTGCCATACAATACCACAACAAACTTGCAGGCATTCCACTGACCAATGAAAAGCTGTTTGAAAAAATCCAACATTTTGAATTGGAATTACTGGCTTCACGGGGTGAGTTGAGGCAACTCGCTACAAAAATCAACGAAGGAATTACTTTCAGCCAGTCCCGGCAGCTGGAGAAAATGCTTTACACGGCCATACTAAGTGAAGCCAGTGGTGATACCACTGCGGCTACCTTAAACTACCATGTACTATCTACCTATAATCCGTTTTATGAAGAGGGGATTATTGCCGCTGCCCGATATTTCAAAAGTCACTCCAGTGATCCAATGAAAGCATACAACATCCTTACTGATGCCATTCACCTAAACCCGGGCTCCGTACGATTGTTAACAGCCTATGTGGCGGAAGCCGCACGAATGGGTTTTGATGAATACGCTGCCAGTGCTGCACAGCAATTGGAGGCGTTAAAGCAGAATCAATAATTCTTAATGCCTTAAGTGTGTATCGACACGCTTGGCTGTTTTATGCTTAACCTTTTTGGACTTCTTGTTCTTAGCTTTGGCCTTCTTATCCACAGCTATATTTTCGCGAATAACTTTCCAGTAATCCGGTCCATAATCCACAAAAATCTCTGATCCAGCCTCAATATTCTTTTTTGATTCGATATACGCCTTGAGTCCATCGGTGATGTAATCGCAGTTGTTGATGACACCCTTGATGCGTGTTAATCCGCGGGCATCATTCGCATAGCGAGCCAGCGGCTTCTTGGTGGGAAGGGCATCAATGACATGGTAACGCTTTACATAAAAGATGTATCCATTCTTTCCGTCATCATCCTTAACGTCTTTCCAGGTAGTAATTTTACCTTTATACTCCACAATCCGTTCTCCTTTGGGTATAAAGACTTTAGTAAACAAACCCTTTCCGGCATTGGGCAGGGTTGACTTCTTTACATAGAGGTGCTTTTCAAAAAGTGCCATTCAATTTTCAGGTCGTTAAAAAGTGCGGCAAGATAGAAAAAATAGCCCGAACAGAAGTGTTAATCTTCAATTCAGAAGAAAAGTTGATATACCATTCCTGCGGCCGCACTGACTCCAATCCAAAGAATCATATTCACCTTGAACCTGTAGAGGGCAATCAATGAAGTTAACAGCCATACTATTGAAAATATATCGGGCATTGAATAGATTCCCTCGGGAAATAGCACGGCCTTACCAAAATAGATCGTCAGGTTTAGTACAACCCCAACTACCGCTGCAGTAACAATTGACAACACCGCCTTTAGCTTCTCATTTTCCTGTGTTCTTTCGACCAGGGGCGCTCCTACCAAAATAAAAATGAAGCTTGGTAAAAAGGTATAGAACGCTGTTGTGGTTAATCCTAACGTTCCATCCCACAACGATCCGCTATGATTGTATCCGGCCATAAATCCCACAAAAACCAAAATCATAATAAGTGGGCCAGGTGTTGTTTCGCCAAGCGCCAAGCCGTCAATCATTTCATATTGTGAAAGCCAATGAAATTTTTCTACACTCTCTTGCGCAACATAGGGCAGAACGGCATAGGCTCCTCCAAAGGTTACAAAGGCAGCTTTCGTAAAAAACGAACTGAGCAAATACCAGAATTCAAAATCATGACGAAGGTAATAAAGTACTGAAATAGGAATAAGCCATAGCATAATTCCTATAACGATTTTGCCTAAAACACTTTGCCAGTTTATTCCACGCGATACCGGTGCTGAGAACTTGTTCAAATAATAACCCGATTCTTCCGCATCTGTTTTCCGTGAACTTGTATTTTGCTTGAAAAAAATGGGGAAGATCTGTTGACCAATAATTCCTAACACGATTGTGGTCAGAATGATGAGCGGAAATGAAATGTTAAAGAAGAAAATGCACACAAACGAAAGGGCTGCTACCAGGTAGTGAAATGGACTAAGCAATGATTTCTTCCCAATTTTTAATAAGGCAACAATTACAATGGCCACCACCGCTGGTTTCAATCCGTAAAAAATCGAGGCCACCCAAGTAATTTCACCAAACAAAACATAGGCTAAACTTAAGACCAGTAAAATCAAAAGAGATGGAAAAATAAATAGAAATCCTGCCGTGATGCCACCTCGAACACCATGAAGCAGCCAGCCAATATACGTAGCCAGTTGTTGAGCTTCTGGACCGGGCAGTACCATGCAATAGTTGAGGGCATGCAAAAACCGGCTATCAGAAATCCATTTTTTCTTATCTACTAAAAATTCATGCATGATGCCAATCTGGCCTGCCGGGCCACCAAAACTGATAAACCCCAGCTTCAGCCAGAATTGAAATGCTTCTTTAAAACTTGGCTTTACAGGCTGTGTCATTCTTTCTGCTTCCTGAAATCCAGGGTATGAAAAACAAATAACCTGATCGCGTCAATTCGATTGTACTGATCACCCGTTGCGCGTTGTTGAAATACATTCAAATAACCTATCTGCGCATTCAAATGCCTGGTAAACTGATAACCTACACCGGCAAAAAACCGGTTCTGATCAAAATAGTTATATACAATTTCTTCACCAAAATTAATCATTACCTCATCGTTCACGAATATAAATGGTGTTTTAGGTTCAACCGATTTTCCTTTAAGAGGAATGGTGAAACTGATGTTGTATCGCACTCTGTAATTGAAAGCATAGTCTTCAGAAAGCTCTGTTCCTATGAGTGTTTTCCGAAAGCGCTCCTCCAAACGGATGTATTGCATCATCGTAAAATGCTTCCGCTTATCATACCACTGTATCTGTTGCCATGGCCGATGTTCTGGAACATTGGGAATATCATCTGTGGCTGAGTAGGCAGTGACATATGCATATCCTGCTGACAACCGGGTTTGATCCGATAGAAAATAAATATAGCCCGGGCGAAAAATGCTTTGGCCTAAGCGCCCTGTAAAATCATCAGCAAATCGAAACTGAACATCCAGCCAAAATCCAGACTTGTTGGTAAAGCGTGTTTGATTGAAGTAAGCAAACCAGGTTTGTTCCTGATGCTCAACGTCCTTTTCCTGGGCTTGAATTAAGGGTGAGAAAAGCACTAAACTTAGTAGGAGCCATCTATGCATGCAGAAGCTTTCTGTGTAATTAATTGAAAGACACAAAAATACTTCACACTCGCTATATATGCTTTCAATTCACAATAAAAAAACCCTGCAAATACAAGCAGGGTTTTTATTATTTATAGCGTTTTCCTCAAATACACATTTCCATACTTTGATTCAAAATTATACTTGGGACCATTACCGGGCTTGGCAGAAATGGCAGTGTGAAAGGCTTCAAATTCTGTACCCGTAAACTTCAACTCGAGGTTGGAATAAATTTGACCAAAACCTGTCTCAGCAGTTAATTCACCCATGGAACTTGGTTGTAATGCAGCATCTACTCCCCCATAGGTTGCTTCCACCGATAGCGGGCCAGCAAAATTATTGATCTCTACCATACCATACACCGATTCAATCTCAGTCTCCATATTTTTAGGAATCTTTATCTCTAGCACAATATCGATGTCTACACCATGAGACGTCATATTAAAATCCTTACCATACTTCTCGCAGTACTCTTTATAGTCAGCTTTCGATTTGAATACAATTTTTTCGTTGCCTTTTGTCACTGTAATTCGCTGAGGTAAATCCTTAATATTCCGGATTTTGTTTTCAATCGCCAGGGTATTACCTGAAATGGATTGAAGCAATTCAAAAGCATCATCACTCTCTCCGCCATTTATGCTTACTGTACCCGTGATGGATATTTCATTTTTATCCCATGTACTTACTTTGATTAATTCCGGGTAATCGAATCGCATGGAAATACGTTGTCCTGGCGCTACCGGGTAGCTTTTGTTAACAGGAGTTTGGGCCACCAGTTCTCCCGTAACTAAGCTCATCAGAATTAAAACGATAGCTCTCATTTCTTTCTGAGGTAAATTTTCCCGTAGTCCGAACGAAAATCAATATTCATTCCGCCTCCGTTGATCTTGCCCGTGACGCGGTCGCTGTACTTAATGTAATCGCCAGACTTATCGATTTCAATTTTAAAATCGGGTGCTACAAAAATTTCACCGTAAGAAGTGCTCAATTTGAGATTCGCTTTTGTGGTGACCGATAGGGCTACATCTACATGTCCATAGATTGAGACAATGGATATTGGGCCTTTTACATTTTGATTGAATACTGCATCCACACCTCCATATACTGATTTTACGGTTAGTGGGCCGGTAACATTCTCCAACTCTACGCTGTTGTAATTGGCTGAAACTTCAATTTCGTTTTCCATATTCTTAAACACTGCCGTTCCGCCATACTGTGACTCATGTTCAAAGGAAACAATCACTCCCTTGGGTACCAGAATTTTTACATCAGGAGAATTCATCTTCTTGAGTTGATTCACCTCTACCACTCCATCCTTTTCGGTCACATTGATTCCAAGCCCGGTGTTATCTTCCAGTCCAAGACTATTGATTGCCCGAAGCCCTTTAGCACGCTCATCTTCCTCTTTATCATGATCTTTAGAGGAGAAGATGATTTCATTTCCCGTATGTCCTTCCACCGTAACGCGGCCAAGATTCAATTTCAATTTGCCGCTGCTCTTCGCAACTTTAAATTCCTGCGCGGTAGCCATACCGGCCATTAGCAGGGCAATCATTCCAATTAATATCTTTTTCATTTTCCTAAATTTTAATTTGTTTGTAATTCACCTATATCACTTTTTAGGACTTCACACTCTCTCTGCAGTGAGAACATTTACCTTATGAAAGTTTCAGTATTCCAGAATAGGCCTCATCCTTTACAGCCTTCATCGTTGATTTATCTTTTGTCATCCGCTCCAGATCCTTCACCACACCTTTCTCCTTCATGGTGACCATAAGTTGAATCAGTGCAATTTGTACAACCGGATCCTTTTGAATAGAAAGGGACTGTATCAATGCCTTTCGCACATTCGGATCTGTATGAAATTTGCTTAGAGCCTCCAGGGCAGCCATGCGTACATTGGTGTTCGGATCTTCATTCATTGTTTTCACCAATACCTGTACAATTTCATCATCCGCTTTCTCCAATTGATACGCCACCGATACTCCTGTTATTCGTTGACTGGCCGATTGCTCATTGTTCATCATCGCCAGCATCATTTGCTTTGTTGCCTCCACCTCATGGCGAATCACAGCCAACTCCTGCTCATGTTGTTGATCTTTATAAATCCAGAACCCAACAACACCTGCCAATATCAATAAGGATACAGAAGCGGCTACTCGATAAAACATGGGTTGAAAAAATACCGATCTCACTTTGGGTTGATGGGCTATTTCTTGCTGAAGAAATTGTTCAAAACTCAGTTTCACCTCTTTGCCGGGTTCCAGTTCCGCAGGACGGTCCATCACACGAACCAATTCTTTGAGCTGTTCATAGAGTTTATACGCTTCTGCATTCCGAACCAATTCCTGCTCGATGACTTGCTTGTCAGCCTCATTGAGTTTTCCATCAATGTAGTCGATGAGCAGATTTTCTAATTTATCCTTCTCCATACCTCAAATCTTTTCCAGTTGAAAATAATGTTCCCTTAACTTGGCTATTGCCCGATGGACCTTCACTTTAATATTCGCCACGGTGGTGTCCATCAATACCGCTACCTCTTCGTACTTCATGTGCTGAAAACGAGTGAGCACCAATAATTCTCGCTGCTCTTCCGTTAACAAGGCCATCGATCGATGTAGTGTCATCTCTTGTTCATCCTGCACCAAACCTTCGTCCAAATCTTGTATCCGATCTCCCATTTTTTCCACATCCACAAAATCTGCGTACCTGTTTTTATTCATTTGATAATGATCCGAAAAAACATTGCGGGCCACCTGATAAATCCAAGAGTGAAATTTGTTTCCTTCCTTATAACTATTCCGGTATTTAATCATGCGCAAAAACACATTTTGAGTCAGGTCTTCAGCCACCTCCCGGTTCATTGTCATTCTTGCCAAAAAGTTGAATATGCGTTTGTTATACCGCTCAAAAAGCAATGAAGCCTGCTTCAGATCACCGTTTTTCACGGCCTCCATAATCACTTCATCGGTCATCAGATCAATGCTTTTTGTCAATTTTCGTGTTAGTTACCGGGTGGCCCGGAAAAGGTTACACTCGAATTTACAGAAGTAAAAAACCCCGCGGCAAGCCGCGGGGCATTAATGCATTAAAATAAGGGAAGTTGATTCGACTCGTAAATCTTTTCGTATCCTTCCCTTCCCTGGTTTCTCACATAATCTCCAATCACTTTCTCC